>WPCI01343928.1_pt1 | contig 126850 bp, 126 predicted proteins | sample 5399871 | NCBI WGS metagenome assembly WPCI01 (sample SAMN12869469, study PRJNA574797) | sludge metagenome | isolation source: wastewater treatment of pH7 | place: China:Beijing | collected 2019-05-20
TGGAGGTGCTCTGGTGAACCAGCCCGGGTGCGGTCATCCCAGCCTTCCGAGGCCCGATCGAAGAACCGCATCACCGGCCGGCTGAGGAGCGGCCAGGCCCAGGGAGCCTGGGCAGCGATCCGACAGATCGTCTTGCCGGCAAGCACTACGCGGCGGTTCGGGACTTCGCGACCTTCGAGCACCTGCGGATCATGCCAAAGCGGGGAGTTCTAGACTGGCGCGAATGACTGAACGCGCGAAGCTCGTGACCCTGGGAGTTGTTGGAATCGCATTGGCCGTGATCGTTGCGGTTGTGCTGGTCGGCAAAGGTGGTGACGACGATGGCGGCGATACCGCGGTTCCGGTGACCAAGAACACCACTCTCGAGAAGCCGGCTCCGGGTTCGGTTCTCGAGGAAGGCGAGAAAGCCAGTGTGGTCATGGAAACAAGCGAAGGTGACTTCACGATCGAGCTCGACAACGAAAACTGGCCGATCACTGCCAACAGCTTCGCCTACCTGACCGAGGAGGGTTTTTTCGACGGTCTCGGCTTTCATCGGATCGTTCCTGACTTTGTGATTCAGGGTGGTGATCCGTTAGGAGACGGAACGGGCGGTCCGGGCTACAGCGTGGTCGAGACACCGCCACAGGACACCACCTATCCGGTCGGGACAGTAGCCATGGCCAAATCCGGCGCTGAAGCTCCCGGCACGTCAGCCAGTCAGTTCTTTGTTGTTACCGGGGCCCAGGGCGAGGGCCTGACACCCGACTATGCGATCGCCGGCACAGTCACCGATGGCATGGACGTCGTAGATGCGATCGGAAAGCTCGGAGGCTCCGATGAACAGCCCACCGAATCGGTTGTGATCGACAAGGCAGTACTCAAGCGGGGCTGATTCTTGACGGTGGAGCCCGAGTCCTTCACCGTCAGGTCCGGCGAAGGGTTCCCGGCTATTGAAGGCGAGGTTGCGGGTCAAGGGCGCGAAATCGTTCTTTGCCACGGACTTTCGGCGACTCGCAAATATGTGGTCCACGGATCGGGCTATCTGCCAAGACGGGGCTACAGGCTCACCACCTTTGATGCCCGGGGCCACGGGGCCAGTGACCCGGCAGATTCCTACGACTACGAAGGCCTGGCGCTGGATCTGGACCGGGTCGTGCGGGATCGCGAAATTCGTGGCCCGGTGATATTCGGAGGGCATTCGATGGGCTGCCATACGGTCGCCCGGCGAGCCCTTGAATCTCCGGGCTCGGTTGCGGCCCTGATCCTCGCCGGGCCGGTCTATATGGAGGGCGTTGAGGACGACGAAACCCGATGGGATGACCGGGCAGACGCGATGCTCCGCGGTCCGGAGGCCTTTGCCGACGAAGTCACCAGGGGAATGTCCGGAGATATGAAGAAGACGGTCTGGAGAATCGCCCGTGATCGGGCAAGGCTGCACGCCCATCCCGACGCCGTCGCGCAGGCCTTGCGCGAGGTGCCGCGCTCCAGTCCCTTCGGTTCGATTGCCGACCTTGCCGCGTTGGACCTGCCGGTCCTGGTTGTGGGGAGCCACGATGATTTCGACCCGGGACATCCATACGAGGTTGCGAAGGCATGGTCAGGGACCATCCCCGGGTCCGAGCTGATCTGTGAAGAAAAGGGCGAATCGCCACTCGCCTGGCAGGGTGGAAAGCTCTCCCGCGTAATTGATGACTTTCTTGGCCGGCACGGACTCGCACCGCCTGCCTGAGAGAGCGCGGTAGCCTTGGTTCCGGTGGAAGAAAGCGAACAACCTCCCGGACCGCCGCCACAACCTGGCATGCGCTGGGTGCCCGGTGGTACTTACACGATGGGTAGTGAACGCCACTACCCGGAAGAAAGGCCCGCCGGGCCGGTTTCCGTCGAAGGTTTCTGGATGGACGAGACCGCGGTTACGAACCGGCAGTTCGCCCGGTTTGTCGCCGAGACCGGGTATGTGACAACCGCAGAAAAATCACCTGATCCAGCCATGTACCCGGGGGCCGACCCGGCAATGCTGGTGCCCGGTTCGATCACGTTCGCCAAGCCGGCGGGTCCGGTTGATCTGGAGGAGCCGATGCAATGGTGGGCCTGGACCCCGGGTGCCCAGTGGAGACATCCCTGGGGACCTCGGACGACCCTCGACGGGCTTGAGGACCACCCGGTGACCCAGGTCACTTTCGAAGATGCGGATGCATTCTCGCGCTGGGCGGGCAAGACACTCCCGACCGAGGCGCAGTGGGAGCGGGCCGGAAGGGGAGGCATCGAAGGTGCCGAGTTTGCCTGGGGCGATGAGATCGCACCGGACGGGGAAGAGAGAATGAACCGCTGGATCGGCGAGTTCCCCTGGAAGTTCCGGCCTCGCCCGGGCGGTTCGCGGAAGCCCGGGACGGTTGCGGTAAGAACCTTCCCGCCCAACCCTTACGGGCTTTACGAGATCACCGGGAACGCCTGGGAATGGACGAACACCTGGTTTGAAGACCATCATCCGGAACCTGCAAGTAGCTGTTGTGGAGCGGCGAATCCACTCGGGCCCGGAGTGGAGGAGAGCCGTGATCCGGCCAGTGGTATCCCGCGAAAGGTCCTGAAGGGCGGATCATTCCTCTGCGCCGAGAATTACTGCTCAAGGTATCGGCCTTCCTCGCGCATTCCGGAAAGTATTGAAAGCTCCACCTGTCACATCACGTTCCGTTGTGTGGTCCCCGGGCCGGGGGCGGCAACCTGATCCCTGCCCTGACGGGAGCCGGATAGGGTTCCGGGTACTGTGGGCTCGTCCGGGCCCGGCAGGCCAACAACGAATTGACGGAGGAGTCCATTGTCTGAAACGAGTGGTTCAAAACCCCCGGGAGGGTCTGCCGCCTGGGCGACCTGGGTCGCGTTCGCAGGGATCATGCTGATGCTGATTGGCGTGTTCAGCGTCATCGCCGGCCTTGCCGCCACTTTCGATGACGGCTACATCACCAAGAGCACCGGAAACGGCGAGATCTTCCTGCTCAACATCACCACGCTCGGAATCGCCTGGATCATCCTCGGCGTGATCAAGGCCTGGGCGGGTTGGGCACTGATCATGGGGCGTGAATGGGCGCGCTTCGTGACGATCTTCCTGGTTTGTCTCCATGTGATCATCGACTTGCTGACGATCACCTCCCAGCCTTTCCTCAGCCTCGTCTTCATCGTCGTTGACCTGGTCATCCTCTACGCGGTTACGGTCCGCTGGGATGAGGCCAAGGTCGGCATGGGGGACTAGCAGCGACTTCCAGGGTGAAAGCCTGGGCAGCCAGGCTGCCGCGACCCCTGAAGCGGTTCGGTGCCGCCTGCCGCGATGTGCTGCTCTCCTTTGACAGGTCGGCCGGCACACGGCAGGCGGCCCAGCTTGCATTCTTTGTCTTGATGACATTGCCGGCGCTTTTGCTGCTTGCTGTCTGGATTCTCAGCAATATCTTCGATTCACCGAATGTACGGGAAGATCTGATCCAGGAGATCATCAGCAACCTTCCGCTGGAGCAGGTGGAAGGCAAGCGGGAACTGGAACAGATCCTGAACCAGCTGACCGAAGGAGCCGGCGGGCTGGGAATTGCCACCGCTCTGATCCTTCTCTACTCCATCAGTTCAGCGATCGGAGGCCTGCGGCATGCGGTGGAGACTGCCAACGAAAAGAATCAGTCGGGGCCTTCATTCCCAAAGAACAAACTGGCTGATATCGGCATCACGATTCTCACCTTGCCCGCCGCATTGGTCTTTGTCGCCCTGGCGCTTTCCCGTGATCTTTCCGAAGTAGTGGGCGACAGTGGCTTCCTTTCGTGGACCGCCGGGAACCTTGGTGGGCCACCGGGAATATTTGCTGCCGGCCTGCTCTTTTACACCTGGATCTTCTGGGTGCTGAACCCCGGCAAGACGACCTGGACCAGTGCCGCGGTTGGTGCCGGGGTCACGTCACTGCTTATCCTGCTGATTTTCGGCGGATTGCGACTTTGGTTCGGGGTTTCGGGTGGAGGAAGCGCTGTTTACGGTGTGCTCGCGGGCTTCCTGGGCCTGCTTCTCTTTCTCAACCTTGCCTCGATCGGAGTTGTCATGGGTGCTCATGTCGCTGCGATCTGGCGGGTGTACCGGGGTGAGAAGCAGGAGTCCGGCAGGGTGTTTGGATAGTCTGCCCGCATGGGCTGCCTCGTTCCGCTATTCGCGCTGATTTCACCCCGGCTGGCGTTGTTTGTTGTGCTGGTTTTCTCCGATTGGATCGGTCAGGCGGTTGATGGCTGGGTGATTCCGATCCTGGGCTTTTTCTTCCTGCCCTGGACTCTCCTCGCCTATGTCGTGATGTGGCAGGTCAGCCCGCTCGGGGTGGATGGGTTCGACTGGTTCATAGTCGCCTTCGCCTTCGTGGTTGACATCGCGGCATACGTCCGCACCAGCCAGGCCCGTCAGAACTAGCGCGAACTCCCAAGAGATTCATCCCGTACTTCCAGGGTTCCCTGGTTGCACCTGACGGGTGTTGCCCGGGTCCGTGGCGGTCAGTGGACGAAGATCTTCAAGGCGAGAATCACGAGTCCGAAGAATGCGTTGACTGAACCGATCATGATTCGACGGCCCCAGTTCTGGCCTTCGCGTGCCCCGATCAGCAGGCCGGTCGCAAAAAGGGCCAGGATCCCGGCACAGACTGCGAAGAAGCTGGCGCTTTCCTTGTCCACGAGGCCTAGCGGTGCCGCCAGCATGGCCAGGGCAGGAATCATCGCCCCTTTGACGATCGGCCACTCGTCCCTGAGCGCGTGAAGACCGTGCTTTCTCGCATCCCGGAGGGTGGTGTAGCCGGCGCCGACCACGTCGGCGTACACATGAACCAGCCAGAAGACAAACCCGGTTGACGCGGCCCATGCGGCGATCTCGACGGGGGACAGTCCGACATCCTTGGAGGCTGTCGCCACCACAGTCATCGAGACGATGGTTCCGTAGATCGCACCAGAAAGGTTGGCCCGGATTCCTGTTTCGCTTTGCTTGCCCCCGGAATTCACGGCCGGAACGATAGTGGCCGCACCCGTGTCGGGTCAGACGGAGTGGATCCCGGACGCAAAGAAACACTGGCCCGCCAGTCGACAAGGGGTGGGATTCGGCCCGGGCATTTCGCTGATTTGGCAAGCATCGCTTACGCTTGCCGGATACAAGTCGGTTGACTGACTTGTAATACTGCGAGTATGAGCGAGGACAGTCGGCCGCAGAAGCACCGCACCGCGACGACCCGCGCTGCGGTGCTTGACGCAACGATCGAGTTGCTTGTGGAACGTGGCTACGCGGGAACTTCGACCCGACTCGCGGCCGAAACAGCCGGGGTTTCACTGGGAGCCCTGCAACATCACTTCCGAACCAAGGCCGAGCTGACAGTTGAAGCGATGCGCTTCGTCACAAATCGGCTCGCCGAGGAATTCATCCAGGCCATCCCGGAGACCGACGACCTGCTTGAACGATTCGGTTTTGCTCTCGACCGGCTGTTCGTGGTCTTTCGGGGTCCCACCTTTGCCGCCGCGATGGAACTCCATCTGGCCGCCCGGACCGACCCATCCCTGCGGGAAAAGATGGTTCAACTCCACTTCGACGACCGCCAGCTGATCCGCGACAGCGCGGTGCTGCTCATGCCCGGGGTCGAGGGAAGACCGGGATTCGATGCTTTTCTGCTCGTCTCGGTCTCGGCGATCCGCGGCATGGCCGTCGCCACGATGGGAGTCGACGATGTCGAAGGTGAATGGCAGGCCGTGAAAGGCCAGCTACTTGAATCCGCAACCGAACTACTGAACCGGGAGTCCGCATGACCCACACCGAATTGCCTTTGCCTCCAGGGCCGCGTGGGCTGGAAGCCGCCAGGTTCCTGCTGGAATCCACCCGGGACTTCAAGAAGCCGATGACCGACATGGCGATCAAGTATGGCGAGGTAGCGCATGTACGCAACCGGAACCGGGACTTCATCGTGGTGAGTGGGCATGAGGCGGCAAAGCATGTGCTGATCACCAATCAGGACAACTACCGGAAGGGACTGGAATACGAACTTCTCCGTGTGGTCCTCGGAGATGGTTTGTTGACCAGTGAAGGCGAAACCTGGCGCCGACAGCGTCGGCTGGCCCAGCCTATGTTCGCAAAGCGGCATCTGAAGCACTTCACGGAGCACATGACAAGGGCAACCTCCGAAGTCCTTGATGGCGAACCTTTCGCCACGCTGCCGGAAGGTGAGGTGATCGATGTGAGTGAAGTGATGATGGCTCTGACGCTCGACATCGTCGGTCGTGCCCTGTTTGGCGCCGACCTCAGTGGAGAAACTGCCCGCAAGGTCGGTCCTGCGATGAACGATGTGATCAGCCTGGGAACCAGGATGACCCGGCGACTACCGACATTCGTGATGTCCCGGCTGCCGGGCATGAACCTCGAGAAGGCGATGGGGGTCAACCCGGAAGGGCGCAGATTCCAGCGGGGGCTGGATGACCTCAGGGGAGTCATCAGCGAACTGATCGAAGAACGGAATGCCCGGGGGGATCTGGGTGACGACCTGCTCGGCCTGATGATGAGCGCGAAGGACGAGGAGACCGGGGCAACAATGTCACGTCAACAGATCGGCGACGAACTGATGACCTTCATGCTGGCCGGCCACGAGACGACCTCGAACGCTCTGGCCTGGACCTGGCGCCGGCTTTCCCTGAACCCTGCCGCCCGCGAACGGCTCTTTGCGGAAGTTGACACCGTGCTTGGCGACCGCATCCCCGACATGGACGACATGGAGCGGCTGCCATGGACCCGCGCCTGCGTCGAAGAAGCGATGCGGGTTGAATCCCCGGTCTGGACGGTTGGGCGCCAGGCGCTTGAGGAAGACGAAGTGCTTGGCTACCGGATCCCGAAAGGCGCGAGCGTCATGGTGCTGATCAGCCTGATTCACCGCGATCCACGGGTCTGGCCGAACCCGGAAGGCTATGACCCATCAAGGTTTCTCCCCGAGAACTCAAAGGGCCGTCCCCGGCATGCCTTCATGCCTTTCGGTGCGGGACGGCGGGTCTGCCTCGGATCAACCTTCGCGACCGTCGAAGCAACCCTTCTGGCTGCGATGCTGGGCCGTCATTTGCGGTTCGACCTGCCAAGAGGCGCTGAAGTCGAGGCCGAGGCCGCGATCACCCTTCGGCCGAAGCACGGGTTGCCCATGCATGTCTTCCACCGGAACCACGATCCGGTTGCTGTCGAGGCTGCCGAGCCGGATCTGGCTGCCGTCTGAGTGGGTAGGGGGTCAGCCGGCCGGCCCGATTTCCGGGCCGGCCGGGTGCCCGGCATCTTCAGTCTGTCTTGATCAGGCCTTGTTCGGAACCGGCGGTTCGGCCAGTTCCGGAGCGAGTGGCTCGCCCTTCGGGTCCTTGTTGGCGACCAGATGGCCTTCCAGCGACACGTTCGGCAGGATCCGGTCCAGCCAGCCGGGAAGCCACCATGCCTTGTCACCAAGCAGCGTGACCACGGCGGGCGCGATCACGAGGCGCACGAAGAGCACGTCAATCAGGATTGCGAGGCCCAGGCCGAGGCCCATCATCTTGGCGACAACATCCTCCTGGGTGACGAACGCGAGGAACACCGAGGCCATGATCAGGCCGGCAAAAAGGATCACCTTCCCGATCCGTGCGAGGCCGTGGATCACACTTTCCCGGGGTTTGTCGCCTTCGTTATATGCCTCGTGGATTCTCGAGAGCAGAAAGACGTTGTAGTCCATCGAGAGTCCGAAGAGGATGGCGAAGATCATCACCGGGATGAAGGACATGATCGGCACCCCGCTGTCTACACCGATCAGGCTGGCGCCGATTCCCTTCTGGAAGACCGCGACGACCACACCGTAAGCCGCGCCGACCGAGAGCAGGTTGAAGAGAGCGGAAACCAGAGGAATCCAGAGCGACCGGAAAGCCGCCATCAGCAGCAGGACCGAAAGACCGATCACCACGGCGATAAAGACGGGCAAACGCTCCGAAACCTTGTCCGAGAAGTCCTCGAAACTGGCCGTGTTGCCACCGACATACGCTTTCAGGTCCGTGCCGTCGGTCAGGTCCGGGAGCACCGTGCCGCGGAGCCCCTCCAGCAGATCACTTGTCGCCGCATCCTGGGGAGAAGTGGCGGGGATCAGGAAGATTGTCGCCATCTCGTTGTCTTCGCTTGGTGAAGCGGGGGAGACGTCTGCGACACCTTCGACAGTCCTCAGTTCCTTCACGACCCCGTCGAGCACGGCTTCGCTTTGCCTGGCGCCATCGGGGGTGTCTACGGCGATCAGGAACGGCCCGTTGACGCCTTTGCCGAAGCCTTCACTGACCAGGTCATAGGCGACTCGCTGGGTCTTGCCTTCCGGCTGGTTGCCGTCATCCGGCGAACCGAGGCGCATGTCGATCAGTGGTGAGGCAAAGATGATCAGCACGATGACTCCGCCGGCGATTGCCAGCCAGGGCCTGGCTGTGATCTTTTCTCCCCAGCCACCGAATGCCTTCGAAGGCAGGACATGGGAGAGCTTCCGTGGCTTGAGCCAGCGCTGCAGGGCACCGATCATGATCGGGAGGATGGTCAGGGCGGAAACCACGACGGCGGCGACGCCGATCGCAGCACCCAAACCCATCTTGCCGATCAGCGGAATGCCGATTACCAGCAGGCCAGCGATGGCGACCATCACTATCAGGCCGGCAGCCATGACCGCAGAACCGGCAGTCGCTGCTGACTTGGCGGCGGCATCCCGGACCGAGTCCCCGGCTGCAGACTGTTCCCTGAATCTCCCCAGGATGAGCAGCGAATAGTCGATCCCGGCCCCGAGACCGAGCATCATTGCGATGGTGGATGCGAACTCCGGAAGGCCCAGCGGCGCTGCCAGAACGACCAGCAACATCTGCCCGACCATGACTCCGATCAGGGCACCGACCAGCGTTGCGAACATGGCCGACAGCGAACGGAAGAGCAGGGTGAGGAGGATGATCGCCAGGGCGACACCGATCAGCTCACCGACCGGAGCCTGTTCCTGCTGGGAAGCATCGATGACGATTCCCCGCATTGCCACGTCTACTCCGGCTTGCTCGGCCGGGGCGGTCGCCTCTTCGAGTTCCGTGCCTTGCTTCTTGGTCACATCGCCGAATTCGAGGTCGTAGCGGACGTCAAGGTAGGCGATCTGGCCGTTTCGGGAAACCGCTCCGGCCCGCGGCTCGAAGGGATCACTGACGCTGATGACGTCGGGAAGATCCTTGATTTTGGTGATTGACTCGTTCACAGCCCGCTTGCTGGCGGGGTCAGTGATCTTCCCGTCAGGGGTATTGAAGACCACGGTCGCATCGACTCCGGCCAGAGCAGGGCTGTGGGCCGAGAACAGGTCGTATGCCTGCTGGCTCTCGGTGCCGGGAACATCGAAGTTTTCTGGTGGCGGGTCGCCGGCGGTACCGGACAGAAAACCGATGCCGACCACAGCAACCAGGGCGATCAGCAGCGAGCGCTTCCAGTGGCCGGTAATCGAACGGGCTAGTCGGGCAAGAAGTTCAGACATTTATCTCCAGAGAAGAGTGAGGGGGGGTGAGGGGCGAAGGAAATTATCACAATGACTGCAAAGTTGCAGCGACTGCAACTTTATTGCTAGGATTCGGCTGTGTCATCAGCGAGCCAACCGAGCCTGAGGGAACGCAAGAGGGCGAAGACCCGCGAAACGATTGTGCGGGTCGCTCTCCGGCTGTTCGCGGAACAAGGCTACAGCCAGACTACGATCGCACAGATTGCCGAGGCGGCAGATGTTTCGCCGCGAACCGTGTCTACCTACTTCCCGGCGAAAGAGAACATTGTGTTCGACATCAGCTCCGAAGCCAAAGAGCGACTGTCGAACGCGATCATTGACCGTCCCGAAGGACAGGACACCATGACGGCCCTGAGGACGTGGCTTACGAGCGAACGGGTCGTGCTCGATCACGACCCTGAGCTACACAGCTGTCAGCGTCTCGTGATTGACCGTGAAGAGCCTCTCGCCGCCCACGAACGGGCGTTGATGCGTGAGGTTGAAACGACCCTGGCCAGGGGATTGGCGGTGGATCTGGGCCTCGGCCCCTCTGAACTTCAACCGCGAATGGCAGCGGCAGCTGCGATGGCGGTTTTCGACCTGCTCCAGGAAGAAGAAGGTTCCGCAAGGCTCGAGGGGGAGTTGCCACCGGTCGAACAGCAGCTCGAGCTGCTCGACCAGGCACTGGCATTCATCACGGGCGGGGTTGCCGCTCTTCGTGAACACCAGTTCTGATCCGTTCCCTGCGCCCATTAACTGGGACCGCCCCGGAGGGGGGCCGGGGCGGTCGGTTCCTCTTTGGGGGAGGACTAGAAGTTGCCTGGATGGCGGGCGCTGAAAGTACCCGGCGTTGAGCGGGGGCTCTTGCTCCATCCGGGACCATTGCCCGGGGTCATCGAGGTGTCAAAGCGAAGGCCGGCGACGATCATGTAGGCGTGGCCCGGGTTCGAGTAAACCGTGATCCACTTGCCCTTGCCACGCTGACCCCAGCCCATGTATCCGGTTGAAGCCATCGGCGAGCTGACAAAACGGCCACCCCGAAGCGCAAAGCTGACCGATCCGGAGCAGTCGTAGCCGGAATCAAAGAAGCTGCCGTGGCCGCCACCGTAGCGGTAGGGCTTGAGGCGGATCTTGTTGGCCCAGTCGATTACCTTCTTGACTCGGGCCGGGGCGTTGCTGGGCGCATAGGCCTTGCCGTTGACGATCCGCGCCCTGCGAATCGGCTTGCAATCCTGGTTGCCGACAGAAAGGCCGCCGCTTGAAGCGGCTGCGTCACAGGAAGCCGCGACGGGAGAGGCTGAACCAGCGAGAAGAAACAGGCCAGCTACGAAGCCGACGAGGCCAGTCGCGAGGATGCGCCAATAGGAATGATTGCTGTCAGGGGTCGAGGGGAAAATGCCGATCTCCTTATTTGTGCCTGCGGGGTTAGCTGACGGGCTGGCGCTAAAAGAGCAGCGCTCCCGCGGAGTGATCCGCGAATTCGCCCCAAATACCTGGTTCCCCCGCTTCCCGGCTCTGATGAGAACCGGAAACTCGGCGTATCGGTTTTGCAGAATCACAAATAGTACAGAATTTCCTAATACATTGCTAACAAAGTCCGATTTTCGTGATTCAAGTCTCTTCCGTCCGACGCGGAAACCCGCTCTCTTCCTCGGTTCCCTTAGGGTTTGGTACATGAAGTCCGCCATGCACAGAGACGTCTCGTTTGAGCCCTTTGCGGCTTCGGATATTGCGAACTACGAGTCCAAATTCAAAGTTGCGGAGGAGGTCGCCGCCATGGCCGAATCGGGACAGGTGATCGGAGCCGGTTCCGGATCCACGGCATTCCTCGCTGTGCGCGCCATCGCTTCCCGTGTGAGACACGGTGAACTCCATGAGGTCCGGCTAATTCCCAGCTCACTGGAATCGGAGATGACAATCACCGGGCTCGGGCTGGTTCAAGCCGACCTGGCGGAGGTAGCTCCGGACTGGCTGTTCGACGGGGCGGATGAAGTGGATCCCGACGGAAACCTGATCAAGGGCAGGGGTGGGGCGCTCTTCAGGGAGAAGCTTCTTTTCGCCTCCTGCCAGCTCAGGAGAGTCCTGATCGATCCATCGAAGCGGGTCGATCAACTTGGCACAGGTTTCCCCGTCCCGGTGGAAGTCGTGCCCCGGGCGGCCCCCGTGGCGATCGCCGCTCTCAAAGCGATTGGAGCGGTCTCTTCAGTGATCAGGACCGGGTCGGGAAAAGATGGTCCGACTCTGACCGAACAGGGAAACCTGCTGCTGGACTGCCATTTCGAAGAGATCGGCGAAGGACTTGAGGAACGGATCAAGGCGATCACCGGGGTGCTCGATTCCGGCCTGTTCCAGGGCTACGGCCCCGAGATCATCGAAGTGTGAACGTTCCCGGCTTCAGATGATCAGACGCTTCTCAAGGCGGTTGATCGCTACACGCCACATTACGGCGGCCAGGACCAGCAGCCCGGCGAATCGCAAGGCGTCAACTGCCTCAAGCCCAAAACTGGCACCGCGCACCAGCTCAACCAGCTGGTAGAGCGGGTTGAACTGGGCGGCGACCTGGAAACCTTCGGGTAGCTGGTCAATCGGAAAGAAGGTCCCGGCAACCAGAAACAGAGGCGTGATCACAAGGGTTGTGACGTAGTTGAATTGGTCGATCTTGCTGACAGTGGCGGCCATGGTCATGCCGAATGCCGCGAAGGCGAGGGCGGTCACGAAGGCAAAGACCGGCACCAGAAGCATGGTCAGCTCCGGTTCCAGACCGAAGAACATGGTGACTATCAGCGGGAAGCAGCCGAAGACCGCAGACCGGAGCCCGATCCAGAGCATCTCGGCAGTCACCAGCTCTTCCACATCAACCGGTGCGGCAAGGATCGCGTCGTAGGTCCGCTGGAAACGCTCCTTGACGAAGGTGCCGAACATGGCGGGCAGCGCAGATGAGAAAACGACGGCCGTTGCGACAAGTCCGGTGCCGACAAACTGGACGTAGTCGACGCCGTCCACGGTGGTGACCAGGGTGGAACCCAGCCCGAGGCCAAAGGCGAAGAGGTATACGACTGGTTCAAAGGTGCTGGTGAAGGCGGTCGACTTCCAGAATGTGCGGAAGTTGGCGAGCTCGCGACCCATCACGGCCAGAATCACGGCCGGCTCAAGCCGGCGCACGGGTTTCATTCGGCGTCCTCACCGGTCATCAGCACGAAAACATCTTCAAGAGACGCGGCCCGGTGCACTGCATCCTCCGGAATCAGACCGGGTTCTGCCTGCTCGGCACCGACAATGGCGATTGCCGGCCCGGCCGCCCGGACCCGCAATCCGGCTTCCTCGGCCGCCGCCCGGACTTCGGCCAGCCGCTCCGGGGGGCCGTAGACCTCGGCTGAACTCACTCCCACGTGTTCGGCAATCAGTTCGGAAGGTTTCGCGCGGGCTATCACCCTGCCTTCAGCCATCACTGCGACTTCATCGGCAAGCCTTTCGGCTTCCTCGATGTAGTGGGTTGACATCAGGATCGTGGTGCCACCAGAGCGGAGATTGTCGATCAGGGTCCAGAGTTCCGTGCGGATCTGCGGATCTAGCCCGACTGTCGGTTCGTCCAGCAGCAGGAGCTTCGGGTCGTGGATCAGGCCACGGGCGAGCAGTAGCCGCCGGCGCATCCCGCCGGAAAGCCTGTCAACCGCGTCCTTTCGCCGGTCGGTCAGGCGGGCGATTCCGAGGGCACGGTCCACTGCGGCACCGACATCCTGAACCCGGTACAGCCTGGCGAACACCGCAAGGTTCTCCTCCACGGTCACATCGATGTCCAGGTTGTCCAGCTGAGGAACCACCCCCATCCGGGCCTTTGCCTTCTTGGCTTCCCTCGGCAGTTCGAAGCCGAGGACGTGGAGGCTGCCGCCATCCGGGATCGCCTGCCCGGTAAGCATCTTCATCGTGGTCGACTTTCCTGCCCCGTTCGGGCCGAGCAGACCAAGGCAGAGTCCTTCCTCAACGACCAGGTCGAGGCCGTCTACTGCCTTTATCGAGCCAAAGCTCTTGGTAAGTCCGTGAATATCGATCGCGGGCACCGGGGCAGTCAATCAGAACCGACGACCCGGTCCGGGAAACGTCTGCTTCCAGCGTTAGCCTGCCACCATGATCCGCGGCAGAATCAGGCGTGGCAAGGGGGAGGGACCTGCCGGCGAGTCCCCTGAACAGGTGATCGAAATTGACCCGGGTGCGCTCGGAAACATCTTTTCTGTCCCGACCTGGCTGAGGAACGCGGGCCTTGGAGCATGGTTCCTGGTTGGTATTGCCATCCTGCTCCTGGCGCTCGTCTGGCTGGCGACTCTGACCGAAGTGATCGTAGTCCCGGTTATCGTCGCTTCGATCGTAGGGGCCGTCGGTTCGCCTCTTGTTTCGAGGATGAACCGTCACGGGATGCCTCGCGGCATCGGCGCGATCCTGGTGATGCTCCTACTTGTCCTGATCGTGTTCGCCTGCACCGTGATGGTGGTGAACGGGGTCGTCCAGCAGATTCCCGCCATCAGTCATGACCTGAACTCCGCGGTGGATGACATCAGCCAGTTCGCGGCGGATCAGGGCATCGACCAGCAACAGGTGGACAAGGCCCGGGAAGGGGCCAAATCAGGCGCAACCGACGCAATCGGGACGCTCCTCACCGGATTACTCAGCGGGATCTCCGGGCTCTCGTCCACGCTCTTCTTCGTGGCGATGGCCTTCCTTTGCTCGTTCTTCATGCTGAAGGACGGGCCGGTGATCAGGAACTGGGCCGAGCGTTCATCGAGCCTGCCGCCGCAGGTGGCCAGGATAGTCACGGGGCGAATGATCGCTTCGCTCAGGGGCTACTTCCTGGGAGTAACTATCGTCGCCGCTTTCTCCGCCGTGGTGGTGATGATCGGGGCGGTCATCATCGGAGTGCCTCTGGTCGCGACGATCGGGGCGGTCACCTTCGTGGCCGGGTTTGTGCCGTATATCGGGGCCTGGACGGCGGGAATCTTCACTGTGCTTCTTGCCTATGGCTCCGGGGGGACGGATGCCGCAGTTGCCATGGCTGTGGTCCAGCTGCTCGCCAACGGGGCACTCCAGCAGATGGTTCAGCCGTTTGCGATGGGCAGTGCTCTCGGTATTCATCCGCTTGCGGTGCTGGTGGTGACCATCGCAGGCGGTGCCCTGTTCGGATCGATCGGGCTGATTCTCGCGGCTCCTCTCGTTGCCGCGGCAAGCGGGATCATCCGCGACCTCAAAGGAGCCGAGGGCTTGCCAGCCGATCAATCAGCTCGTAGTGGCGGACCAGACGATGAACCGAAAGCAGCCCTGACCTGACGGTCTCGTGAGCGCAGTCACCGATCCTTGCGGCCTGGCCCGGATTGTCCAGCAGTCCGTCAATCGCGGCCGCGAAGGCGGGCAGGTCCCGTGGGTCGTCCACCAGCAACCCGGAAACACCGGCTTCAATCTGGTCCTGGATACCGCCGAGGCGGCTTGCCACCATCGGCCTTGATTTCCACATCGCTTCCGAAACGGTCAGGCCAAAGCCCTCGGCCAGGCTCTTCTGGACAACCACATCGGCCCGCCTCTGGATCGCATTGACCATGAATCCGTTTTCATCGAGGTCATCCATCGGCAGGCTCACCAGGTGAACCCTTGCTCGCATCGGATCGGGCAGTGACTCCCAGATCTCAACGATCTCCCGGAAGACGGAGGCACCCTCAGGATCATCGTCTACCCCCGAGCTTTCAGGTCCGACAAGAGCGAGATGAGCATCCGGATTGCGGAGATCGCGGCTGAACAGGGTGAGCAACCCGGAGTGATCCTTGAGCCGGTCCCAGCGTGAAACCTGGGCGACCAGGGGAGCTTCCGGGGGCAGATGACCTGTCTGCAGGATCGAGGCCCGGCGAGTCACTTCTCCGGCGTCGCCTTCGGAACGGGTAAAGCGAGGGTTTGATCCCGGATCATCGCCACTCAGGCCGATCCTGCCGAGCACTGCCCTCAGCGTGCTTTCGTCCATCTCCTGGTTTTTCGGAGTGAAGGCATCGATCCCGGGAGGAATCACCGTCGTAGTGTCACGGTCGAGAACCGACCAGACGTACTCCGGACGGGAGAAGACGCTGCCATCGGCGGCAGAAACCAGATCTGAAAGAAGCTCCTGGGCCCCGAGGGCGATCTGATTGGATTCGTCGACGCCAATGTGGCAACGCCAGATGACCCTGGCCCCGGTCTCCAGGATTGCCGGGATCAGCCCCGCAGTTTGCGGATCATGGAGCAGCACAACATCTTCGGGCGAAATGCGGGAAGCCAGACGGGCCGAACTGTCGGCGAGGAAGTCAAGATAGGCATCCCGCTCCGCCTGGCCGAGCGGGCCTCCATCACCCGGGTCCCCGTGGAGTTGGTTGTGAATACGCTTGGTCAAGACAAAAAATGAAGGATCCTCCTTCAGCACCACCCATCGGGTGTCGACCCCGGAATCGAGTACATACGGCAGATATGCACGAAGCATCTCGGCGACGCCGCCGCCGCGGGCAGTCGAATTCACGTTCCAGACAGTCCGACCGCCGAGGTTCTCCCGGGCGGCCGCAGCCGCGGCCGCTATCGGCTCATAGACGTCCCCGAGCAGGTCCCGATATCGCGAGACCGGCTGCGGGGCGAGCCTGACCTGTTCCGGTTCAGCCATGAATGAGAAAACAGGCCAGGCTGCCCGACCGGCTACTTCTGGATCCGGATCAGCTTCTTGTTTACGAATTCCTGGATCCCGTAGATGCCGAGTTCACGACCGAAGCCGGAGCGCTTGACTCCGCCGAACGGGAGCTCGGCACCGTCAAGGCCGACACCATTCACAAAGACCATGCCCGTGTCGAGCTGATCGGCAACCCTGCGGGCCTGTTCGGGATCATTCGAGAACACGTACGAGCCGAGTCCGAACGGAGTGTCGTTGGCGAGCTCGATGGCTTCTTCCTCGCCGCTGACCCGGTAGACAGTGGCGACCGGCCCAAAGAACTCTTCCCGGTAGGCATCGTTTTCCTTATTGACTCCGGCCAGAACCGTGACAGGGAAGAAGTTCCCGTTTCGCTCTCCGCCCACGACAACCTCGGCGCCCTGGGCGACTGCCCGGTCGAGCTGATCCTGCAGGCGCTCGGCTGCCACGGAGGAAGAAAGCGGTCCGATCGCGGTTTCATCCGAGGTGGGGTCCCCGGGCTGGACCTCTCCCATCTTCGCGGCAAAGCCGGAAAGAAAGCCGTCGTAGAGCTCATCGGTAATGATGAAGCGCTTGGCCGCGTTACAGGACTGACCAGTGTTGTCAAGGCGGGCATCTGTGGCGGCCTGAATCGCCTCTTCGAGATCGTCTGATCCGAGCACGATGAACGGGTCGGAACCGCCCAGCTCCAGCACAACTTTCTTGAGATTGCGACCAGCCACCTCGGCGACCGCAGCTCCGGCTCTTTCCGAGCCGGTAAGTGAAACTCCCCGGACCCTTGGATCGGCTATCGCGTCGGCAATCTGATCGTTGGTAGCGAGGATCGTCTGGTAGGCCTCGGCGGGCATGCCAGCATCGGACATCATTTTCTGGATGGCCTCGGCCGACTCGGGACACTGGGGCGCAGGCTTCAGCAGGATCGGGTTGCCTACGATCAGGTTCGGTCCGGCGAAGCGGGCCACCTGGTAGTAGGGGAAGTTCCAGGGCATGATTCCGATCAACGGGCCCATGGCACTCTTGCGGACCGTCGCTGTGCCGTCACCGGCCAGAAGTTCGATCTCCTCATCGGCAAGGAGCTGCTCGGCCCGTTCGGCGTAGAAGCCATAGATGTCAGCGCAGAAGTCGATCTCGCCGAGAGCCTGCTCGCGCGGCTTACCCATCTCGCGAATGATGATGTCGGCCAGTTCCTCACGACGTTCGACGTGGAGGTCGGCGACCCGTTGAATGATCGCTGCCCTCTCGGCAACCGAAGTGTTCCGGGACCAGCCGTGGAATGCGCTATCGGCCGCGCCGATCGCATCCTCGAGCCCGGCATCCGAAATCGTCGGATACTCCTTCACGCTTTCGCCGGTGGCCGGGTTCACAACTGCGTAGTCGCTCATGAATCTCCAATCCTCGAATTGTGCGGCAATTCCCGGGTACCCGATCACGGTGCCCGCACCCAGACTATTGGGTGCGGGTCAAGTCCTCCAATCAGGTGACGAGCCACAGACAGTTACGTAGCCCGTCTAGGATCGGACCATGAACTACCGCATTGAGAGAACCGCGGCTTGAGCGCGGCAGATCTAAGGACCTGGCACGGACGCGGGCACATGGTTGATGCGACCCCGCTCGGGCACAAGGCATTTGTGATCGACGAGGGAGACCCGGATGCGGGGGCCGGGGAAACCGTTGTCCTGCTGCATGGTTTTCCCGAATCCTCCTACTCCTTTTCTGGCGCCTTGCCCCTGCTGGAAGGCCGGTTCAAGCGGGTTGTTTCATTTGACTTCATAGGGTTCGGGTTTTCGGCCAAGCCTGCTGGAGGGTTCGCCTACTCATTGCTCGAACAGGCCGACGTGGCTCTCCGGGTCATCCGTGAAGCGGGGATCACCGGCTGCCACTTTGTGGCCCATGACATGGGTGATTCGGTGATGACCGAACTGCTTGCGCGGTTCAATCACGACTGTCCGGACTGGTTTTCGGACGGACCCCTGAGCGTCACATTCACCAACGGCAGCATGGTGCTGGGCGATGCGAAGCTCCGGATCGGCCAGCGGGCGCTGGTTTCGCCGCTCGGCCCGCTTCTGGCGAGGGCCACCGACAGTCTGACGGTGTTCGAGAAACAGGTTACAAGTGCCCAGGGCAACGGAAAACTCGATCAGGAGAAGATCCTCGACATGTACTCGGCCTCGACCTCCGGAGCTCCTCCCGGTCTCATGGCCAGGTTGATCAACTACCTGCGGGAACGACGCCGCTTCGAGGGGCCGCGCTGGCTGCCGGCCCTGCGGGACGCCTCCATGCCGGTGCATATCTGCTGGGGCGCCGATGATGCGGTCGCCCCGGTCGCGATCGCCCATCGCCTCAAGGAAGAAGTAAAGCCGGAAGCAACGCTCACGATCATCGAAGGGCTCGGGCACTTCGGCCAGGTCCAGGACCCCGAGAGCTGGTTTGGGGGACTGGCCCCGTTCTGGGAAAAGGCGGGGGCCTGATCCGCGTCAGCCGCGGCTGCCCTGCTCCTGCTGCTGCCAGTAACGAGCGAGACCGGACCACATCCCCTCGAAGGGGCCGGCCCGCCAGTAGGTATTGAGGTCTTCCTCGCAGACTTGTCCGGCGAGCCACTCACGAATCCAGCCGGTCATGCCGTCCGCATCGGTCTCCCTGGCTTTTTCGGAAAAGAGATCAAGTGATTTGTGCATCATGTCGATCTGATTTTCGACATCCGTCGCCTGCCCGAAATGCTGGAAGGCGATCCGCTGCGGCTGCCACGCCCGGACAATTTCAAGAGACTCATGCCACAGCGGCGGGTCGATGTCAGGCGGCGGCGTGGGGGGGAAGGCCGGACCCCCGTTGATTCGCACGCCGGTTACATCTCCGGTGAAGGCTGTCCGAGTCGGTTCGTGCAAGTAGCAGACGTGATGTTTCGCGTGGCCGGGTGTGTATTCAACCCGCCACGGGCCGTCTGCTTCTCCTCCCTTGAGGATCCGGATGTTTCGTTCCGGAACCGGCACGACCTCTCCCCAGAGCAGGTCGAAATGTTCCCCGAACACCTTGCGGGCGCTGGAAACCAGTCGTGACGGATCGATCATGTGTGGAGCTCCGCGTTCATGAACCCAGACCTCAACATCCGGGAATTCCTCAACCAGCCGTCCGGTGGCACCGGCGTGATCGAAGTGAATATGAGTCAGCAGGATCGCCTGCGGGGCTTCATCGCCAAGCGCGGCGAGCAAGCGGTGGACGGTCTTTTCCGCCCCGGGGTCGACAATCACCCCATCCATGACGTGGGCGGCGATGGCTCCAGGCTGGTCGAAATGAAAGAGGTCGACCGTTTCCGGCCCGTCAGCTTGCATGCAGCCGAAAATAGGACATAACCTTGTGCCCGTGCAGTTCGGGGTCAGAGCCAAGGGGTGGAACAGGGTCCTGTTGATCGGGGCGTTGGCTTTGATCCTGCCGTTCACCTCTCAATTGTTGAAGCCGCCGGGCTCCGCTGCCGCTTCCGCTCCGACAATCGACGCCGCTCAGGAGCTGGCCAACCGCTACTCACCCGAGATGATGATCCGGGAGCAGGACGACCCGCTTTGCGGAATCGAGGGTGAGCAGTACCAGGTGATGGAGGTCGACGCGCTCTTCGCCAACCCGGCAGTGAGACTAATGCGAAGCCTGGGAAAGGCGGGCTCGAAGCTGATCAAGCAGGCGCCGACCCGTGACGACATCAAGGGCAAGGGAGCGGATTTCTACCTAGACCTTCCTGGTGACCCGCTCGGCGATACCTGTGTCTTTTCGAGGGATTTCGACCAGATGAAGCGAAGCGGGGAAGCCCCCGTGTCGGTCTATGCTCACATTTCCTCAGAGGAGGGAAGGAGCGGAATCGCCCTTCAGTACTGGTTCTACTGGTATTTCAATCAGTTCAACGATCTGCATGAAAGCGACTGGGAAGGGATGCAGATCACCTTTGACGCCGACACACCGGAGGAGGCGCTGGAGCAGCAACCTGACCAGATGATCCTCTTCCAGCATGGTGGAGGGGAGCGAGCCAGATGGGATGACCCGAAGGTGGAGAAGGACGGTGATCATCCGGTCGTTTATCCGGCGGCCGGATCACATGCCACCTTTTACCAGGCCGCTGTCTACCCGCAGAACGGCTGGAATGGTGCCGGCGTCGGCTGCGACAACACTTCGGAACCGCTGCGCGAGCTATCCCCGAAGGCGATCCTGCTGCCGGACGATGTGACCCGGAATGGCAGCTTCAGCTGGCTTTCATTCGACGGTCGCTGGGGGCAGAAGGAGAAGGGTTTCAACAACGGACCCACCGGCCCCCAGACCAAGGATCAGTGGAATCAGCCATTTACCTGGATGGAGCAGCAGCGCTGGTCGAGTCCGCGGATGCCAGGAGGTGGTCTGGTCGGACCGGATACCGTCAGCGCCTTTTGCGGAGTCATGGAAAGCGTTACCGGAGTGTTGAACCTCCAGCAGGCCGATCCGCTCCTGGCTTATGCGATTATCGTCGGCTTCCTGCTCGCTGTCTTCCTCGTTTTCGGCTTCTCGAAGTGGCGCCCAGCTGATCCGGACGAGTTGGAGCAGAAACGCGCCTACGGCCAGATTGTCGGAACCAGCCTGAAGCTCTACCGTCGGCACTTCAAGGTGATGGCGATCCTTGGTGCGATTTCGATTCCGATTGTCGGAGGCACTCAGGCATTGGGCGTCTGGGTGGGTGACAACTCCGACAACAACGTCTTCCTGCAGAGCATCGCCGATCTGCTTCTCGCCGTCGGCCGGCCGGTCGCACTTGTCCTTGTTGCCGCCCTGGTGATTGTTTTCATGAGGGATCTGGTCAGGTCGGAGCAAACCGGGGTGAAGGCGTCAGTTCGAGGGACCAGGCAACGCTTCTGGCGGGTTGTGACAGCCAAACTGTTCGCTTTGGCAGCTACGTTTCTTCTTTCGATAACGATCATTGGCATCCCGTTCGCGATCCGCTTTCTGATCACATGGACCTTTGTCCAGCAGGAAGTGCTATTTACCGACCGCAGTCTGCGGGAGTCCTTCAGGTCCAGTACCGACCTGGTGCGCGGGCACTGGTGGAGAACCGTCAGGACCATGGTTCCGTTGCTTTTGCTGCTCGCTGTAATGGGCCCGTTGTTCGGGCTGTTTTTGATCTTTACCCCGTTGCCGTTGCTGCTTGTGAACCTGATCGGTTCGCTGGTCTACGCGCTGGTAATACCGTTGACGACCGCTGGCACCACGCTGCTCTATTTCGATCTTCGCGTTCGGCAGCTCGAGCAGGGGACAGTGCCTCGCCGATCGTGGGTGCCTTGGCGCCCTTCGACTTTCGGCCGGCATGTCGAGCAGCCCACGACCTGAAGGCTCCGCCGCAGCCCCGGAACCACGCGGCCGCAAACTTGAATCTCGAACGGACGGGACCGGGCCTTGACACTTAGTCATTTACGATATATCGTTAGCTATCGTGATAGTAAGAGATTCGAAAGGAACAGAGATGTTTGATTCAGAAAACAGCCCGCACGAACGCGGGAGATTCACCAATGACGGAAGCCCGGATGGCTTCAATCGTGGAGGCGGCCGATGCCGCCGAAAGCATCGTCCCCACGGGCGCGGACGGGGCGGACCCCATGGCCGGTCCGGACGGGGCAGGCGGGCACGTCGAGGAGATATCCGGCAGGCGATTCTCCTTCTGCTCGGCGATGGCCCCCGCAACGGGTATGGACTGATGCAGGAAGTCGAAGAGAGAAGTGGCGGAGCCTGGCGACCCAGCCCGGGTTCTGTCTATCCGGCCCTGGCTCAACTCGAGGACGAAGGTCTGGTCGCGATGACTGAGGCGGAAGGACGCAAGGACTTCTCCCTGACCGAAAGCGGCAGCAAGTGGGTAGAAGAAAACCGGGAAGCGCTGGGGTCCCCGTGGGACGCTGAAGGCAGAGGTATGCCGAAGGAACTCGGCTCGCTGAGAAAGTCAACCCAGGCGCTGATCATGGCGACAAGGCAATTGGCACATACGGGCACCCCGGGCCAGCTCGAGCAGGCCAGAAAGGTGGTCGACGAGGCACGCAGGAAGCTGTACGGCATCCTCGCCGAAAGCGAAGAAGAACAGGAGCAGGCCTAGCTCCGGCTGGAACCGGGTCGGGGCGGAGTTAGTTGCAAAACGCCTCGAACGGCTGCCTCCAGGGTGATGAGCGGGTCGATCGCCCGTTCACGCCGATTGATCAGGATGGCGGTGGGAAGGTCGACGACACATGTTGCGACCGTTTCCACCGCTGGCCGGTCCCGCCGCTTCCAGAGCGCTTCAGCCAGTCCCCGCAGCACCGCCAGGAGCCGGTCGTCAAGACTCTCCAGACGGACCTTGAGATCCTCGGAAATCTCTTGCCCGAGGATGTCATCGCGGCGGTAACGGAAAAGGACTTTGGCCGTATTCGGTGACTCGGCCTGAATCCGAGCCGGGACCGAAGCCACGGCAACCGTGGCTTTGATCGCATCCTCGGGTTCCCTCCGCTCAGCCTTCAGCCCCCCGACTTCTTCCTCCTGCAGATCGATGAACCGGTTGGCGGCGCGTAGCCATATGTGAGCCAGAAGATCTGCCCGTGAACCGAAGGCGTGGTAGAGCGAGCCGCTGGATGCGCCGGTGGCCGCGGCGAGCGCACGAATCGTCACGCCTGAGCCACCCTTGTCGGCGAGCAGCTGTTCTGCGGAATCAAGCAGGGCGTCGATGTCGTGGGTCCTCGGGCGAGCCATCAACACAAATATATCGTGCGTTCTAGAACAAATGTGCTAAAACTCTTTCACGGTGTCAGCCCAGCGAACTACAGGAGAAACGATGTCCAGCGATTCCAGCGCCATGCCCACCCTCAGTCAGCAGGGCGATGTCTTCATTCTCGACCTCGGAGACGGTGAAAATCGATTTAACCCTGACCGCAACGGCATTCTCGAAGAGCTGCTCGCGGAAGTCCAGGGTGCGTCGGCGCCCCGGGCGCTGGTCACTGTCGCCCGCGGCAAGGTCTGGTCGAACGGCCTCGATCTGGAATGGTTCCAGGCGAATTCCGAACGGGTTCAGGAAGCGCTGGACCAGACCGAGCGCCTGATCGGCGCATTTCTCGGTGCCGGAGTGCCCACCGTTGCTGCCATACAAGGGCATTGCTTTGCTGGAGGGGCGATGCTCGCCCTCGCCCATGACTACCTGCTTATGAGAGAAGACCGTGGCTACATCTGCCTGCCGGAGGCAGACCTGGGCTTGCCGTTTACTCCCGGCATGAACTCGTTGCTGGTCAGCCGGCTGCCGCGCCGCACCGCCCATGAAGTGATGGTCACCGGCCGTCGTTACGGTGGGAAAGAGGCTGCCGCGGCGGGAATCGTCGACGCGGCCGTAAGTGAGGATGACCTGCTCCCGCAGGCAATCGAGCGAGCGGCCGGACAGGCTCCGAAGAATCCCGACACTTTGAGGGCGATCAAGGGTCGAATCTACGAAGAAACGATCATGCTGCTCGATACCTCGCATCCGCTCGGCACCTGACGAATACCGCAGGTAGGGTTGGCGCATGGCCGTCCATAAACCCACCTTCTGACTATGGGTACCGACTCGGATCTCGTCTGGTCAAGCGATGAGGGCGACCTCCGGGGGAACCAGCAAGACCAACGAAAGAAGCCTCGGCGCGGCAAGTCCCGTCCCGGTGTGCCTCCAGCGCCGGCCGCTCCGGGATCAACCATCAAAGTGAAGCGAGAGACTTCCGGCCGCAAGGGAAAGACCGCGACCACGATCAGCGAAATCCCGCTTGGTGAAAAGGAAACGAAAGCTCTGGCGAAGCGCCTGAAGCAGCATTGCGGGGTGGGCGGGACATCCAGGGGGTCGAGCATCGAGCTTCAGGGAGACCACCGCGAAAAGGTGGTGGCATTCCTCGAAAAGGAAGGGATGAAAGCGGTCCGGGCGGGAGGCTGAATACCGCTTGACGTGAAGGCTTCCAGACCAAAAAGTCGAAACGAGGCCGAAAAGATCTGCTCGCGTTCCCGGGCGGCGGGGGTAGAATGCCCTCATGAAGAAACAGGGGATCTTCTTTGGAGCGGTCGGGACACTCGCAGCCGTGGTTGTCTGCCTGATGTTCGCGGGCCCGGCGACGTCGGCCAGTTCGTCCGGCAAGGTTTTCTGGGTGGACCTGGCAGGAACCGCACGCCAACATCCGGATTTCATCTATTTCACCGCCAATGCGGGTGGCCAGGTCCACAGCATCAAATGGACAGGCTGGGGTTCCCGGAGGGCGGTAGGCAAAGGGATCTATCACGACAGTTCCCCGAACTTCCCGGGCAAGCCGAACAGGGAAGGCGCCGCAAAGATCATCGCCTGGAAGCCGGTTCGCTGTGTTCCCGACTTCGGCAATCGAAAAGGGAAGTCGATCTTCGTCTACCGGCACGCCGTGCTCAGGCAGAAGAACGGCAGGGGCGGCCACCGCTGGGTCAACATCGCTGCCTACACCGGGTTTCTCACCTGCCGTTAGTCAGGTTCGCGATGCGGCCTTCTTTCGAAGCCCCGCCAGCATCGGTTTCCGTTTCAAGACCGGCGGATCGGGTACTAATGAGACATGGGTTCCGTAACGACCACTGGTGATTCACAGCGGACTTCACCCGGGAATGGCAGTTCACATCGCCTTCTGCTTGTTGCCGACGAACTCTTCCGGGGCAAGGATCTGGCGCTGGAGTTGGAGAACTATCTGGACCTTGGCCGGGAACCAGTCGAGGTCATGGTCATCTCACCGGCGATTGCCCACAACAGGCTCGATCAGGAACTCGGCAACGTCGACGGGGTAGTGCCCGAAGCGGCCGACCGGATGGCTGCCGTGATCGCGGAACTGAACGAGTCGGGCTTTCGCGCCTGGGGAAAGATCGGTGATTCCGATCCCCTGGTTGCGATCGGTGACGGACTGGCAGAGTTTGCCGCGGAGGAGATCGTTGTTGTTGCTCATGTAGACAGCGAAGCCGACCCGGCCGAGAAGGGCATCTGGGATCGGCTCAGTACCGACTTTCATCAGCCGGTCACGCTGCTCAGAGTGGCCCATCCGAGTGCCGGTGAGGCATCCCGGGTTGTCACCTCCGAGCATGCCCCCGCCCACACGAAGACCGAAGAAGAAGTGATCCGGGAAACCCGGAATGTCCCTCCGTTCAAGAAGAGGGACCTAATCGGAGTGCTGGTTGGCCTGGTTGGCACCGTGGCCTTGGGCATGATCGCAGTCGCCGCGGGAACCAGCGACGAAGGTTCGCTTTCCGGCAGCGCCGCCGCGATCCTTCTTATCGCCATCGCCGCATTCCTGATCAACGTCGCGCATGTGGTGGGACTGATCTTCTTTGAGAGCGTCCGCTACACCGGTACCTGGGAAAAGTTCATGGCCCGGTCGTCAATGGTTGTGACCGCGCTCGGACTCACTGCCGCGCTGGTTCTCTGGCTGGCCTGAGCCCCGGAGCCATGAGCCCCGGGGCAGGCACAGCGAGAGGGTCCTTCTAGAAGGCGACCTCGTCAAGTTCCATGATGTCGTTATCGATCTGGGAGATCGCGAGCCTGGTGGCCTCGAGGTTGGGGAGCATGTTTCGGGCAAAGAATTTCGCGCCGGTGATTTTGCCCTCGTAGTAGTCCCTGTCCCTTTCTTCGGGACCGTTCTCGAGCGCCGTGGCGGCAATCTCGGCCTGGCTGATCAGCAGCCAGCCAATGATCAGATCACCGAAGGCCTTGAGGAACTGGACCGAACCAAGGCCGACCTTGTAGATGCTCTTCGGATCTTCCTGGGAACCCATGAGGAAGCCCATCATCGTGTTGAGCATCTCGCGCTGGTTGGCGATCGCCGAGGCGAGCCTTTCGCGTTCAAGGTCGAGGCCGGCACCGGAGCCGGCGGCCGTCTCATCCATCTTTTCGAGCAAGTGATTGATCGACTTGGCCTCGTCGCGGACGATTTTCCGGAAGAAGAAATCCTGGGCCTGAATCGCGGTCGTGCCTTCATAGAGGCTGTCGATCTTGGCATCGCGGATGTACTGCTCGATCGGGTAGTCCTGCAGGAAGCCGGAGCCACCGTAGGTCTGGAGCGACTCGGTCAGAATTTCGTAGGCACGTTCCGAACCGACACCCTTGACGATTGGCAGCAGGAAGTCGTTTATCTTCGCCGCGAACTCGGCGTCAACACCCTGGGAGACCTCCGCCGCGACCGCGTCATGGTGGAGAGCGGTGAACAGATAAAGCGCTCGCAGGCCTTCCGCATAGGTCTTCTGGGTCATCAGCGACCGGCGCACGTCCGGGTGGTGGATCACAGTCACGCGGGGAGCGGTCTTGTTCATGATCTCGGTGAGATCAGCACTCTGGACCCGCTCCTTTGCGTACTCGAGAGCGTTGAGGTAGCCGGTCGAGAGGGTTGCGATGGCCTTGGTGCCGACCATCATTCGGGCGAACTCGATCACATCGAACATCTGCCGGATCCCCTGGTGGACGTCACCAACCAGGTAGCCGACTGCCGGGTTGTCTCCGTCTCCGAAAGCCATGTCACAGGTGGCCGAGGCCTTGATGCCCATCTTGTGCTCGATTGAGGTCACGTTGACACCGTTGCGAGCGCCGAGCTCGCCTGTCTCGGAATCAAAGTGCCACTTCGGCACGACAAAAAGGCTGAGACCCTTGGTGCCAGGGCCGGCGCCTTCGGGACGGGCCAGTGTGTAGTGGAAGATGTTGTCGAAAAGGTCATCCGAGTCACCGGAGGTGATGAAACGCTTTTCACCTTCGATGTGCCAGGTACCGTCGCCCTGGTCGATTGCCTTGGTGCGGCCGGCACCGACATCGGAGCCCGCTTCCGGCTCGGTCAGGACCATCGTGGCGCCCCAGTTCTTGTCGACCGCCATCTGGGCCCAGTGCTTCTGCTCTTCGTTGCCGTTCTTGTAGAGCAGGCTGGCGAAAGACGGTCCGGCCAGGTAGAAGAAGCCGGCTGGCAGGGCACCGCACATGAACTCGTTGATTGACCAGGCAACGGTGGATGGGGTGGAGATTCCGCCGATGCTTTCGGGCAGGCCGATCTTGTCCCAGCCGGCTTCGGTCCAAGCGTTGACGGAATCCTTGAAGTCTGCGGGGAGGCTGACGTCATGGGTTTCCGGGTCGAAGGTCGGGGGGACGCGGTCGGAAGACTCGTATGCCGCTGCGACGGGCCCTTCGGCCAGCTTCGAGGCTTCTTCGAGCATCATCTTGACCGTGTCGGTGTCAAGATCGCCGAAGGCACCTGTCTTCAGAACCTCGTCGGTGTCGAACATCTCAAAGAGGTTGAATTCGATGTCCCGGACATTGCTCTTGTAGTGACCCAAGGTTTTCTCCCGTTTGAAGGCGGATTGACGAAGGTTTGGTCATGAAATTGTCCCATCATTTGCGCTTTTGTGCATTGTTGATTGACCCGTCAGTCAGTCGGGGTCGTCTGGAACGTCTTCTGACCACAGGCGGACCCGGACGGATCCCGGTCTGGTCGAGGCCGGTCTGGCCCTCGGGCGGCGCTGACCCTGGTCACGGCCGCCCGAGACAGACGCGATGACTACTTGAGTTCGGCCGAGGTCTTGCCGAGGAGTTGACGGGCGACGATCAGGAGCTGTATTTGCTGGGTTCCCTCGAAAATGTCAAGGATCTTCGCGTCCCGTGACCATTTCTCCAGCAATTCTGTCTCGCCGAGGCCGGTGGCGCCACAGAGCTCGACGCAGCCGAGGGTCACATCGACCCCGACCCGTCCCGCTTTCGCCTTGGCCATTGAGGCTTCAAGCGAATTTGGCTTCTTGTTATCGGCCATCCAGGCGGCCTGCATGGTCAGCATCAGGGCAGCCTCATAGTCAGCTTCCATCTCGAGATACCTGGCCGCTGCGGCCGGCTGGCTAAGGGCGGGGGAGTCGTAATCAATCTCCACGCCGGCGGCCTGAAGCTGACGCCTGGTTTCCTCGAGCGCTGCCCGGGTCACACCCAGCGCCATACCGGCGACGAGGGGGCGGGTGTTGTCAAAAGTCTTCATCACCCCTGCGAAACCCTTTTTCACATCAACATCCGGTGAACCGAGCAGGGCATCCTTCGGCACCCGACAGTCCTGCAGGGTGAAGTTGGCTGTGTCCGAAGCCCGGATTCCCAGCTTGTGCTCAAGCCGGTCCAGCTTCAGGCCCGGGTTGTCGCGCTCGACGATGAAGGACTTGATCGCCGCCCGGCCGACGGAACGGTCGAGGCTGGCCCAGACCACGATCAGGTCGGCCCGGTCACCGGAAGTGACGAAGATCTTCTCGCCGTTCAGGACGTACTCATCGCCATCGAGTTCGGCCGTAGTGCGAATCGCGGCCGAGTCTGAACCGGCTTCGGGCTCGGTTATTGCCATAGCGGCCCACTTCCCGCCATAGAGTTTCATCTGCTCATCGGTCGCGACCGAAGCAATCGCGGAGTTGCCGAGGCCTTGTCCGGGCATCGAGAGCAGCAGCCCGACGTCACCCCAGCAGAGCTCGATGATGCCGAGAACTGTCGAGAGGTTGGAGCCATTGCGGTTGCCTTCACCGCCGGCTTCTTCCTCTCCGCTGACGCCGGCCGCTCCGGCACCCATGCCAGAGCCTTCGTTCATGCCGTCAATCAGGGACGCGAGAACATCAAGCTCCTTCGGGTACTCGTGTTCGGCCTCGTCATACTTGCGTGAGATCGGCCGGAAGATCTCCCGGGCAACGTGGTTGGCCTGCGTGACAAGCGGCCGGAACTTCTTGGGTGTCTCTAGATAGATCATGGATTCCTTTTGGTGGTCCTGGGGCAGATCGCCTAGGCCAGCAGGGCGCCCTCCATCACGCCCGCAGCTCGCAGATCCCGATACCAGCGTTCAACCGGGTGTTCCTTGACGTAACCATGGCCACCGAGCAGCTGAACGCCGGCCGAGCCGATCTCCATGCCCTTCGTGGCTGCCAGCCGTCGGGCCAGCGCGGCTTCACGGATGAATGTCTCACCTCGGTCGGCTCTGCTTGCCGTCCGGTATGTGAGGAGGCGGATCCCACCGGTTTCGATTGCAATGTCGGATACCTGGAATGCAACACTCTGTCGGTTTGAAACCGGCTCGCCGAATGCCTGGCGCTCATTCACGTAGGGGATCACATAGTCGAGGACGGCCTGGGACGTTCCGCTCACGAGAGCAGACCAGGCGACGCGCGAACCTGCAATGCATTCCGCGTAGCTCATCGATCGGCCGGCTTCATCGCCGAGCACGGCGGCCGCCGGAACCCTGACTTCATCGAGCACCAACTGGCCGGTTGAAGCGGCCCGCAGGCCCATTGCCGGTTCGGGTTCGAAATCAAGTCCTTCGGTTCCGGCTTCAACTATGAAAAGTGCGGGTCCTTCTTCACCGGTGTCCGCTGCGACCACAAAGAGCTCACACTCGCCCGGGCGGGCAACCAGCGACTTGCGGCCGTTCAGGACCCAGTCGCCTTCGGCAGAAATCTCCGCGGTTGTCTTGAGTGCAAACGGACTGAAAAGCGCGTCGGGCTCAAGCACCGCCAGGGCTGCTGCGGGAGGGCTTTCACCGGTGAAGGCCGGCAAGTAGGCAGCTTGCTGGTCGGCGTCGCCCCAACGCCCGATTGTCGTTGCGACAGCTCCCGGGGCAAGAGCGGCATATGCGATTCCCGGATCGCCATGGGCGAGCACCTCGGCGATCAGTACCCAGGTAACGGCCGAATTCTCGCCAAGCACACCGTCAAACTCTTCGGGGATGCCGAGGGTTCCGACGCCGATTTCATTGGCCTGGGCGAGCAGCCGCGTCGGGGTTTCCTTCTCAGCATCGGCCTTTGCGGCGGCCGGACGGATATCCGATGCTGCGAAATTCTGACCGGCTTCGACGAACATCTGCTGCTCATCGGTCGGCGTCAGATCAAAGAGCCCGCTCTTGCCGCCACTCTTCTGGCGGGCCGGCTTTCCGAGGCTGGAAGCCTTGCTGAAAGTACGACCGGCACTGGTCGCGGCTCTCATCCCGTGCTTCGTGCTCTGGAAGACAGTCCGTTCGAACTGGCTGCGGATCTTCAACTTGTCGAGAATCGTTGATCCCGCGATCCAGTTCAGCGCTTTCAGGCTGGAGCTCATTGTCTTGTCGGCCAGTCCCTGACCGTCGCTGCTGCTCATTTCAGATTTTCGCTTTCGAGGTAGAGGGGGCCAGAGCGCTAATGCGCCCGTCGAGATGAGGTGTTGCTTTGCGTGAATCGCGAACATTGAAAAGGAAGCCGTCACCGTCACCGGATGAGGCGAAGTCGACCTTGCCGGGCAAATAGACCGGCTTGCGGAACCTGACATCTGCCCGAAACGAGTCGGGGATCCTGCTCCCGACCTGGGCGAGGGCGCGGGCCTTGGTCCACATACCGTGGGCGATCGCCGAATTGAATCCGAGCGGCTTCGCAGTCAGTGCATACATATGGATCGGGTTGCGGTCCCCGGAAACTGCGCCGTAGCGTCGGCCGAGGTCACCGGGCAGCTTCCAGCTGGCGCTGGCCGGGCTTTTCGGATCGAGTGATGGGACATCCAGAGGACGGCTGGTTTCGCCCTCACCGGTCCTGCCTCGTCGCAACATCGTGCTGGTCTCTGTCCATACTGCGTCGCCGCTGGTCGAAACCACGGTGAGCAGGGAAAACACGCGACCTTTGGGATGAGGAGCCAGCGGTGTTGTGGTGACTTCGATGTCCAGGGTCTCGCTCGTCCGGATCGGTCGGATCTGGCTGATCGAGTTTTCGATGTGAACCAGGCCAACGGCGCCGAAAGGAAACGACCCGTCGCTCATGATCTTCATGTGAAGGGGGAAAGCGAGGACATGGGGGAAGGTCGGGGGCAGGGTATCCCTCAGGTTGAAGCCGCAGACCTTCGAATACTCGGATACCTGGCGGGTGTCCGTTCTGACGCCTCCAAGCTCGAAGCGAAGCTCCTGCGGGATCCTGTCTCCGCCTCCCGGGACAAAGGGCAGGCTGGATGCGCCCGGGATCAGCGGCAACGCCGATTTGAGGTAGAGGGGCAGGATCGAGGGCGAGGACCCAAGGGTTTCCATCAGGCTCCCAGCAGGTTCTGGCCACAGACCCGGACCGTGTTGCCGTTTACCCCGCCCGAAGCCGGACTCGCGAAGTAGGCAATGGTCTCGGCGACGTCGACTGGCTTCCCGCCCTGGGAGAGACTGCAGAGTCGTCGGCCCACTTCCCGCGGACCGAAGGGCATCGCTGCGGTCATCTGCGTTTCTATGAAGCCCGGGGCGACCGCGTTGATAGTCGCCTTTCGCTTCGCCAGTTCAGGTGCCATCGCCTCGACCATTCCGATAACCCCGGCCTTCGATGCGGCGTAGTTGGTCTGCCCGGAGTTGCCGGCGATTCCCGACATCGAGGAAACGCAGACGATCCGGCCATTCGGCCGCAGAAGTCCCCTGGCGAGGATCTCGTCATTGATCCTCTCTTCGGAAGAAAGATTGATCTCCATCAAACGGGTCCAGCGTTCCTCTGGCATCTTTGCGATGGTCCGGTCGAGCGTTACGCCGGCGTTGTGGACAATCACATCGACTCCATCGGCCAGCTCACTGGCGATCGCCTCGGGGGCATCGTCGGCCGTGATATCGAGAGAGATCGACCGGCCACCGAGGCGGGAAGTGACCGCCTCCAGATCCTCTGCGGCCGGTGGAATGTCGAGTCCGACCACAGTGGCGCCGTCACGGGCCAGGGTGGAGGCGATTGATTCACCGATCCCGCGGGAAGCGCCGGTAACCAGTGCGGTCAGTCCCTCGAGCGGCTGGTTCCAATCCAGATCCGGAGTGTCAGCGGCCGGCTTGCTGATGCGGATCACCTGGCCGGAAACATAGGCCGACCGCGGAGAGAGCAGGAAGCGAAGGGTTGAATCGATGTCGGCCTCGGCTCCCGGGTCCACATAGACCAGCTCGGCAGTCGCGCCGCGTCCACCGACTTCCTTGGCGAGTGAACGCACAAAGCCTTCGAGTGCTCGCTGGGCGATATGAGCTCTGACCGTACCGGTGGCTTCGGGCGGGGTCCCCATCACGATCACCCTGCCGCTCCTCATCAGCCGGGAAACGCCCGGGTAAAAGAAGCGCTGGAGTTCAACCAGTTGCGCGGAGTCGCTGATTCCGGTCGCGTCGAATATCAGGGCTTTCGCCTTGCCCTCCGCTCCTGCCCGTTCGGCGACGATCGAGTCGAGCACCGCCGAGATTGCCAGGCGCATCCTTCCATCGGGGGCGGCACCGGTCAGGACCGGACCTTTGATGACGGGCTGCCCGGTCTGGAAACGATCGAGCTCAACCGGGCGCGGCAGGCCCAGCGATGAGGCAAGTGACGAAACCACCGGTGCGTTGACGATCTGTGTGTATGTGTCGCTCACTTCTTGCCTCCTGGTGCTTCGAGAATTGCGACGACACCCTGGCCGCCGGCGGCGCAAATGCTGATCACGCCACGGCCCTTGCCGTCCTCACTGAGTTGTTTGGCCAGCGAGCCGACGATCCGGCCACCGGTTGCGGCAAAAGGATGGGCGGCGGCAAGCGAGCCGCCGTTGACGTTCAGCTTCGATCGGTCGATCGGCCCCATCGGCTTCTTGCGGCCGAGTTTTTCCCGACAGAACTCCTCGTCCTCCCAGGCCTTCATGGTGGCCAGAACCTGGGCGGCGAAGGCCTCATGGATCTCGTAGTAGTCAAAGTCCTGGAGGGTGAGGCCGACTCGACCAAGCATCTTCGACATCGCGTACGCCGGAGCCATAAGCATCCCCTCGCGCTTGTGAACGTGGTCAACCGCTGCCGTTTGGGCTTCAGTCACGTAGGCGAGGATCGGCAGGCCGCGTTCCTTCGCCCAGTCCTCGGAAGCGAGTAGCACGGCCGAGGCTCCGTCGGAGAGCGGCGTGGAATTGGCGGCGGTCATCGTGCCGTCCGGGCCGCCGAAGACCGGCTTCAGTTTTGCCAGCTTCTCGACCGACGAATCTGCCCGCAGGTTCTGGTCCTCGCGCAGGCCCAGATACGGCGTCATCAGGTCCTCGAAGAAACCCCGGTCGTAGGCCGCGGCAAGGTTTTTGTGACTGCTTACAGCAAGCTCGTCCTGTTCGGTTCGGCCGATCTTCCAGTCGCTGGCCATGATTGCGCAGTGTTCGCCCATCGAGAGACCGGTGCGGGGCTCTTCGTTGCGAGGGGTCGCCGGCACCAGATGACCGGGGCGGACCTGGCTGAGTGCCCTCAGGCGGCCGAGATTGGTCTTCTGGCGGTTTGCCTCGAGAAGCGTCTCGCGAAGTTGTTCGTTGAGTGCGATCGGCGCGTCGGAGGTGGTGTCGGCGCCGCAGGCGATGCCGGCGTCGATCTGGCCAAGGGCGATCTTGTTGGCGACCAGGATCGTCGTCTCGAGGCCGGTGCCGCAGGCCTGCTGAACGTCATAGGCGGGTGTTTCTGCGGCGAGCCTGGTGCCGAGCACGCTTTCACGAGTCAGGTCGCGGTCATGGGAATGCTTGAGCACTGCGCCACCAACGACCTCGCCAAGGGTCTGGCCTTCAAGCCCGTAACGATCAATCAGGCCGTCGAGGGTGGCGGTCAGCATGTCCTGGTTGGAAGCATGCGAGTAGGCAGCATTGGACCGCGCGAAGGGAATCCGGTTGCCGCCGACGATGGCGACCCGTCGGGTCTTCTGGTTCACGTGAGTTTCTCCTTTGGTGGCGCAGGGGTTGAATTGAGGTCAGGCTGGCGGCGCAGGCCGGGTTCCATCGTGGAAACAAGGAGGTCAGCGGCTTCAGCTGCGGTCATCTGCCCATTGCTGAGCCACCAACGGGCAACCGCCTCAGACGCTCCGAGAACTGCGGTTGAAGTGGCTTCGACTTCAATCTGGACTGATTCGCGCATGCGCAGCTTTTCCGGCAGATCGGCCAGAGTTGATTGGGCTGCGAGGTCTCGCAACTGGCGCCGGTAAACAGACACCCGCTCCATTACTTCGCCGCCGTGGGGGAGCGTTTCGTCAAAGAGCACCGCCCAGGCTGCCCGGTCGGTGTCGAGGAAATTGAAGAACGCCCGGACTCCGGCGGCAAAAGCACCTGAAGGATCTCCGGCCGCGACTACCGCGTTGGAGATCGACTCAACGAGGGCATCGCCGGAGCGCTCCATACATTTGATGTAGAGCTGCTCCTTGTTGCCGAAGTAGTTGTAGATCAGCGGCTTGGTGATGCCGGCCGCGGCTGCGATCTCTTCCATCGTCACCGCGGCATAGCCATGGTCCGCAAAGAGCTGGTGGGCGGTGTCGAGCATCTGCTCCATGCGGTCTTCGCGGGAGAGCCGACTGCGGGGCGGGGAAGCCATCGACGACTAAGTTACCCGGATATAAATTTATATGCGAGTAATGTGATGCATCGCACTCCTGACCGGAGTTTACGATTAGTCTGGGATGTTCCGATGAGACGCGCCCTCAGATCGAAGGTCATGGACCCCCTCACGGAGTTCGTCGACGAAGAAGTTCTGGGAGGGGTGATCCTGCTCGGGGCAGCGATCCTTGCGCTGCTCTGGGCCAACTCGCCCTGGAGTGACTCCTATTTCGAGTTCTGGGGCACTTACCTCAATCTCGATCTCCCGGGGATCGAGATCCGCCTGGACTTCCAGCACTGGATCAACGACTTCCTCATGGCGGTCTTCTTCTTCGTGGTCGGGGTCGAGATCAAGCGAGAGCTCGTTGCGGGAGAACTGAAGAAGCGAAGCGACGCCGTGGTTCCGGTGGCGGCGGCTTTGGGCGGGGTCGCACTACCCGCGCTGATATTCACTCTTGTCGCTGGCGGCGGCGAGGCGGCAGATGGCTGGGCAATTCCCGCAGCGACTGACATCGCCTTTGCGGTGGGCGTGCTCGCCCTCCTCGGAGACCGGGTTTTCAACGGCGTCAGGGTGTTCCTGCTCACCATCGCCATCGTCGATGACATCGTCGCGATCGTGATCATCGCTGTCTTCTACGGATCAGGGCTTGATCTGGCCTGGCTGGTGGTTGCAGTCGCTGGTCTGGTTGCAGTTCTCGGCTTCCAGCGCTTGGGTATCTGGCGGGTCTGGCCATATGTCCCGCTCGCGATGATCGTCTGGATCGCGACTTTTGAATCCGGAATCCACGCGACGATCGCGGGTGTTGCCCTTGGGCTGATGGTGCCGGTCAGACCGTTCAGGGGCCATGAGATCCACCAGACCCTGGAGCACCGGCTGCATCCCGTGAGCGCCTTTCTGGTCGTACCGCTCTTTGCCTTGGCCAACGCCGGGATCGATCTGCGGGGAGGAGTGCTTGGTGATGCCCTTGGCAGCGAAGTCACCTGGGCCGTCATCGCCGGGCTGGTCCTTGGCAAGACGCTCGGCATCACTGCTGCGACCTTTCTGGCACTCAGGTTCGGGTCGGGCTCGTTGCCGGCAGGAATGCGTCGCGCGCAGGTCTGGGGCGTCGCCGCTCTCGGCGGCATTGGCTTCACCGTCTCCCTCTTCATCACCGATCTCGCCTTCGGCAACGAGCTGCTTCAAAGCGAAGCCAAGGTAGGCATCTTCCTGGGCTCGATCATAGGCGGCCTGACAGGCGCCGCGCTCCTGCTTCGCCGGGGCGGGTCGCGAAACATCCATGATGCAGAGCCGCGATGATCGAATGCTGTGCCGGCCTGGCGGTGACGCCACCCGAGGACCTCTACGAGGCCCGGGCCAGGAAGCGCGGGATGAAGGACATCAACCGGTGGGGTAGCACCCCGCCCCTGAAGTTCCTCCTGACAGGATTCCGCTTGAATCACCGGATGGACGATCTGCCACAAGGAGCGAAGAGATGAAACTCAGAAATACACCGACTGGACTTATCGCGCAATCGAAGGACGGTGGCTGGATCTCTCTCGTTGCTCTGCGCGAGTCACCGGATGATCCCGGATTGACCGTGGATCAGGTCACGGAGATGGTCCCCTTCCTTTCAGCAGGAACTGACCTGCGCGAAGCCGTCGCGGCAGCTATTGGCGGTGCAGAACCGGAGCGTTTGAAGGCAGATCCGGGCGAGGCGACCCTGCCGTTCCGCCCACGTTCGATGCGGGCCTTCATGCTTTGGGAAGAGCACGTGGTTGCCTCCAGCCGGGCCCTGGTCAAGAACTTCTTTCCAGCGCCGGTCGCCAAGGTGATGGAAGGTTTCGAGCGGGTGACCGGCAAGACATTCCCGAAGCTGAAACCGAACAAGCGCTTCTATGAAAAGCCGACGATGTACGTCGCCAATCACGCCGCGGTCCTGGCCGACGGTGACGACATGTGGTGGCCGAGCCACACGAAGTACCTCGATTTCGAACTCGAGCTCGCTTTCGTGCTCGCGCGTCCATTGGCCGATGCGACTCCGGAAGAGGCCGCGGAAGCGGTCGGTGGATGGTTCGTGCTGAATGACTGGAGCGCGCGCGATGTTCAGGCCGAAGATGCCAGGGAAAACATCTTCGGTCCGGTGATCAAGGCAAAGACTTTCGCCAATTCGATCGGCTGCGACGTTCTCACTGTGGACGAAGTCCCGAACTGGCAACAGATGACCGGGCGGGTCCGGATCGACGATGAAGAGTGGTGTTCCGGCAGTACGTCGGGTGCGGCCCATGACATCGGATCGATGCTGGCCTACGCGTCGGCTGGCGAGTGCATGGAACCTGGTGATGTGATCTCCACCGGCACGATGCCCGGTTGCTGCGGTCTTGAGGTGGGACGCTGGATCAGGCCCGGCCAGAAAGTCGAACTCGAGATCGACGGGATCGGAACCCTGAGCAACCGGATCGAGGGGACCACTCCTCACACCTGAAAACTCCGGCACTTTGACATTTCCGTGGATAGGCTGGAAGGCATGAGGACCACGGGGTCGACGGACCGGAGGCCGGATGCGATTCAGAACGACGATTCCTGGGACTATCAGCTGAAGTCGAAATAGGTTCGAAGCTCGTCAGGGACCGCTTCGGGATCCGGCTGGAAGATCTCGACCAGCAGTCCATCCGGACCTTTCGCCATGGCGTAAGACGCATCGGGTTCTGATCGAATATCGGTTACTGAAACTCCAAGTTCCCTCAGACGACTGACGACGTCCTCGATCCCGTCCGTCTGGATTCCGACATGATGCACCACCGATTGGTCCAGACTTTTGGGTGGCTGGTCGTACAGATGGAGCCGGCCCGAGCCAACCGTCATGAACACGTTTCTGGCTCCGGCAAACTCGCGGTCAAAAACGACTTCGCCTCCGAACCCATCGCTCCAGAACCGGATGGTTTCGTCAATGTCGGACGCCATGAGATGAGTGTGGTGGAGCGAGAGCATCGGCTATGCCTCCGTGACCAAGGTGAATTTCCGACCGGGTTCGCGGATCACGATGGACGCCCTGCTTCCCGCGGAAACAGATTCGGAATTGGTCGCGAACACGCTTTATCTCCCGGCCGGGGTTGAGCTGTTGGCAGAAAGAAGCGGGGTGATCTGGCGAATAATCGAATCTACGGGCCCTGAGTCCTGATCGATTCGAGCTATTAGCAGAGCCCCCTCGACACTTGCCACGGCTAGCTGGGCCAGGTCGCGACTCTCGTTTGCTGATCGACCTTCCTTGATCAGCTGGGTCTGGAGAATATTGCGCCAATCATCGAAGACCCGCTGGATTGCCTTCCGGATTTCCTCCTCCTGGTGGCTTTCCTGGGCCGCTACTCCGATCGGACATCCGGCCGCGTAGTCGGAGTTGATGAGGGCGTCGCGGTAGAGGCCGGCAACCAGTACGAAGACATCCTGTGTTGAGGCACCCGACCCGACTTCGTTTCGCATCATCTCGGTTGCCTTGTCTCCAGCCCAACTGATTGCGTCCTTGACCATCTCTGACTTACCGCCGGGGAAGTGATGACCGATCGATCCGCGAGGGGACTTGCTGTGAACAAGAACCTTCGCAAAAGAGGTCCCGCCGACTCCAGACTCCCTGATCAGAAGGGCCGCACTGGTGACCATTTTCGAACGAGTGTCGTTAGTTGCGGGCATCTGTTTCCGGCAAGGCAGAGGATCCTATGCTATGAATCATAGCATAGGGACTTCGATCGAGACGATGTTTTGGAATCAGTGAACCGTTTCCGTTCCGGCGAGTGGCCGCTTCTGAAAGCCGAAAAGAAAGGCAGATATGTCCATAGATGAAACCCTGATTGGCGACACCATCAGTGTGGAGCGAAAGGACCACGTTCTCCAGATCGGACTGAACCGGCCCGACAAGAAAAATGCGTTCAACCTGGACATGCTGGGTGATCTTTCGCTTGCCTATGCGCTCCTCGAGGAGGATCCCGATCTGAGGGTGGGCCTGCTTTTCGCGCATGGTGAGACTTTCACGTCCGGCCTGGACCTGATGGATGTGGCCCCGGCAATTTTCGAAGGCAGGAGCTTTCTGAAGGAGGGGGGAGTGGACCCACTTCGCCTTGAGGGCAGTTGGACGAAGCCGGTTGTTGCCGTTGCGCAGGGCTGGGTCATGACGGTGGGAATCGAGCTGCTCCTTGCCGCGGACATTCGGATCTGTTCGAACGACGTGCGATTCGCTCAGATCGAGGTGAACCGGGGTATCTACCCGTTCGGAGGAGCGACCTTTCGTTTCCCGGAGCTTTCGGGTTGGGGGAACGCGATGCGCTGGATGCTCACAGGAGACGAGTTCGGTGCCGACGAAGCACACAGGATCGGCCTGGTCCAGGAAGTTGAGTCCGATGCCGACGCTGCCAGGGCAAAGGGCTTCGAAATTGCGTCACGCATAGCAAGCGATGCAGCTCCACTCGGGGTCCGGAAGCTGCTGGCGTCGGCGCATCTCGCAAGGAATGAAGGGCCTCGGGCCGCGGTCACAGGTCAGATGGAAGACATCAAGGAGCTGTTCCAAACCAAGGATGCCGCCGAAGGCCTCCAATCATTCATCGAACGGCGCAAAGCGAACTTCACCGGGGAAGCCCCGAATGCCATTCGGCCACAGTAGGCAGGCGACCGAGGCAGGCCTCTGGACCTTGCCATTGGTAGACGGCGCCGGAGAGGATCGTTCCGACAAATCTCCCGCCGGCGTTGGCCATGTAATAGAAGCCGACGTTCTTGGCGACTGTCTCGTCTTCGGCATACGCGAGAACGAGGTACGAGGGGACGGGCTTCATAACCCAGGATTCCGGTGAGTTGTTCGCGAGAGGCGGTCTCGAGGAGTTGGTTGATCTCCTCGACGGAGGTGGGTTGCTCAACTTCGAAACAGCAGTCGGTGATCGAGGAGTTCAGGAGCGGGACCCGGACCTCAAGGCCATCCAGGCGCCCCAAAAGTTCGGGGAAGATCATGCCGATGGCCGTTGCCGATCCAGTGGAGGTCGGGATCATGGAGGTGCCTGCAGATCGGGCCCGGCGGAAGTCTTTGTGGTGGGCATCGACGACGACTTGGGTGTTGGTCAGGTCGTGAAGGGTGGTGATCGATCCGTGCCGGATTCCGATCCCTTCATGGATGACCTTGATGATGGGCGCCAGGCAGTTGGTGGTGCATGAGGCCGCGGTGATGATCCTGTCGTAAGTCGGGTCGTACTGGTCGTGGTTTACGCCGTAGACGATGTTGATTGCTCCGGTTTTCACTGGCGCTGCGACGAGCACTGTGCCCGCGCCCTGGTGGAAGTGACCGGCCAGGTTCTCCGGAGAGCGAAACGCTCCGGTGGCTTCGAGCACCAGGTCGATTCCGAGTTCATCCCACGGAATGGATCCCGGCTCCGGATGCGAGGAATAGGTGATCACCGAGTCTCCGATGTGGATGGCATCGTCGGTGGTTTCGGTTTGGTTCTCCAGCCAACGGCCGTGAACGGAGTCGAAAGCCAGCAGATGGGCGGCGGATTGGACGTCGCCGGCGATCTCGTTGATGTGGACGAACTCGAGTTCCTTAGCTACCCAGCCGGCTCGAAGGGCGAGTCTTCCCATGCGGCCGAAGCCGTTGATTCCGACTCGAATCGACCGTCGCATGCCACCATCACCATCCATAGCCCTTTCCATTGACATTCATCGTATCTATTGACAAACGTCGTTCGAACTGTTTTGATCAATTTCGATGAGCTCCGAACTGACCCTCACTCCGAAACAGAAGAGCCCAAACGGCCAGCCATGCTGCGAGCCGGTCGTCTACCCAGATGTCGACCGCATCGAAGCCGGGCGAATGGCCAAGATCGCCAAGGCTCTGGGAGACCCGATCCGCCTGACCCTGGTCGACGTTCTCCGCAAGCACGCGGGCAAGGTTTGTGTCTGTGAGCTCGTCCCGTTGTTTGACGTCAGCCAGTCGACCCTCTCGCATCACTTGAAGACGCTCAGGGAAGCCGGGATCGTCGACTCCGAACGTCAGGGCCTCTGGGCCTACTACTACGTCAACCCCGAAGAGCTCGAGGAGCTGAGCACATGGCTGAGTTAGAACAAACCACCGACTGTTGTGCCCCCGAGGCCCAGGCGACCTGTTGTGAGCCGGAAGCCAAGAGTGACTGCTGCGGCGACGGGTCTGAGTGCGGCTGCTCGGACGGCAACGAACGGTCCGAATCCGACTTGAAGGAGATCGTCCGCGAGCGGTACGCGGCGGCCGCCGTCGACGCCGGCTCAAGGGACGCGTCTTGCTGCGCCAACGATGCGGTTATCACCGAGGAACAACGCGCCGTGTTCGGATCCAACCTCTACCTGGACGAGGACCGCAGCGAGCTACCGGAAGCCGCACAGCTCACATCGCTTGGCTGCGGGAACCCGACCGCGATTGCTGATCTCCAGGAAGGCCAGACGGTCCTGGATCTTGGTTCTGGTGGCGGCATCGACGTGCTTCTTTCGGCAAGACGGGTGGGGCCGACTGGCAAAGCCTTCGGTCTCGATATGACTGACGAGATGCTGGAACTGGCCCGAAGCAACCAGAAAGAAGCCGGCGTCGACAACGTTGAGTTCCTCAAGGGAGAGATCGAAGCGATTCCACTCCCCGACGACTCAATTGACGTATTGATCTCCAACTGCGTGATCAACCTCTCAGGTGACAAACCGAAAGTCCTCCAGGAAGCCGCGAGAGTTCTTCGTCCCGGGGGCCGGTTCGCGGTCTCGGATGTGATCGCCGATCCGGAGATGACCGAGGAGACCCGGACAGACATGAAGCAGTGGACCGGCTGTATCGCCGGGGCCCTGACTCGTGATGAGTTCGAGGCGGGCCTGCTCGCCGCGGGATTCGAGAGCGTCCAGATCGAGGAGACCCACAGGGTCCATGACCAGGCCTCGTCGGCGATCGTTCGGGCGACGATGCCATCGTGACCGGCGACGAGATCCAGCTCAACGATCCCCAGACCCTCTACGAACGCTGGGAAGACGCCCAGTGGAACCCCTTCACCGTTCCTCTGGAGCGCGACCAGGAACAGTGGGACGAGATGGGGGAGACCGATCGCGGATTGGTCTATTGGGTTCTCTCCTCGTTAATGGTCGCCGAAGAACGGATCACAACGAAGTTCTCCGGGTTGGTCGGTGCCTACGGATCCGAAGAGGAAGCGACCTTTCTTTCCACCCAACAGGTCGACGAAGCCAGGCACATGCAGTTCTACGCCAGGTTCCAAAACGAGGTCATCGCCGACCCCGACTCCGTGGCGGCACATGTGAATCGTTCACGTGAACAGATCTCACCGGCGTTCGAGCAGATCTTCGACGTCGAACTCGTCGCCGCTCACGAGCAATTGGTGGCCAATCCCGAAGATCTCGCCTCGAAGGTCCGGTTCGTGACGCTCTACCACCTGATTCTCGAGAGTACGCTGGGCCTGACGACCTTCAAATTCGTCACCGACTACCTGAAAGGCAATGAGATGCTCCCGGGCTTCGTCGACGGCTACTCCAAGATCCACCACGATGAAACCCGTCACATTGGATACGGCGTCTGGTTCCTGCGCGAGTCAGTGAGAGATTCACCCGAAATCGCTCCGGACGCCATCAGGGGCATGCTGCGCACACTGCTTCCATCCGTTGCCGAGTCGCTCTCGCCATCGTCGGGGCCTGGCGGCCCTGACCTCGACGCGCTGGGAGTAAGTGGTGAAGAGATCCGGGATTTCGCACTTGGTGGGCTGACTAGGCGCCTGGATATCGTCGGCGTTCCTCTGAAGTCAGTCTTCTAGGCGCTACGCGAATTCTCGACGCATCGCGCATTTTTCTCAGCTTAGTTTCCGATAATTCTCGGACTAGCTGCGCCAAGCACATCGATCTCGCTGATCGCGGCACCTGGGCCACCCATGTTGGCCAGGTTCGAATCAAGTTGACATAAGACACATTATCGAGCATAAAAGAGAGTGCGTCACTGGCAGTGCTACATTCGCTCTGTGCCCACGAAACTGCAGACCTGGAGCGCATCCTGGCCCGACCGGGTGTCCGTCTGCCAGAGCGCAAGCTGGAATCTGTGCTCGCCGAACTCGGCGAAACCCAGAAGTTCAGTTCAGAGACCATCGACAAGGCTCTCGAAGAAGACCGTGCCGACCGGGAACTGCTTTGAACAATCCCCTCTATCTGGACACCTCGGGCCTTGCAAAGCTCTTCCCGCACGAATCGGAAGGCCCGATACTCAAAGCCTATTTGGACGGGTCCGAGTTCACCCTGGTTTCGAGTGAATCGGCTGAAGTTGAGCTGATTCGCACTGTCGCGAAGACTGAAATCGAGTGGATCCAGCGGGCTCGCGACTTCCTGAGAGGCATGGTGCTGCTCCCGATTACGACATCAGTCCGTATACGGGCTGGTGAGCTCTTTCCTGGCCGGACCAGGACCCTTGATGCGGTCCACCTCGCCACCGTCCTGGAAATCCGGACGGACCTGGCAGGACTCCTGACTTATGACAACCGCATGGCGGAACTGGCGAATGAAGCCGGAATCGTCACTTTGAATCCCGCCTGAGCCGGTCTGCCCGTGACCATAATTGAGCGGCTGATCGGATCAGGGCCGCCCAGATTCCGTACGCAGTCTCGCGAGGGCCATTTCGACTCGACGCCGATGGGTGGTGGCGCCGCCTGAAGAGTAGCCCTGCGAGGCCAGTTCGAGAAAGCGAAGCTGCTCTTCGGCTTCTCCGTGGACACCGGCAAGATCGGCAAGAGTCTCGTAGGCGCGTGGAGTCGTGGCCCGTTCAACACCGGAACCGAGTTCTATCGCCATCCTCAACTGGCCCCTGCACTCGGTGTAGTCCCCGGCCGCCAGGAGCACCCGGCCGAGTGTGACCCGCGACCGCGCCACCGAGACCTTGGCTCGCCGCTTTACAGCCGCGGCGACACCTCCGCGAGCCGCGCGAAGCGCACCCCACACGTCACCCGCTCCGAGCCGGCCTTCCGCGAGGGCCATCGAGGCCATGCCCGCGTACTGGGTGCCCGTGCCGGTGCCGTTCATGCGGCCGCGGCTCGCTTCGGCGGCTTCGATGGCCTCGCTCCATTCGCCGCGGGCCGAATGGGCCAGGGAAAGCAGCCACAGTGAAGTCACAGTCGAAAATGGGCTGCCTAGCCGCTCCCCGGTCGCCACCCCGAGAAGGCCGTGTTCAATGGCTTCTTCGCCGAGCTCGCCCCCATACCACTCGATCGCGGCGAGGCAGGAATGAGCCCATCCGAGGCTCTCGAGCTCATCGTTCTCCCCTGCGAGTTTCAGAGCACGCCGGAAGGAACTCTCTGCCTCGGTGATCCGGCCCATGTCGCAGAGGATCTGTCCGCGGAAATAGGTGAGGAAGATCGGCAGGGAAAACCCGACCATGTTTCGGCCGATCTCGAAACTGTCAGCGTTCTCGGCGAGAAACTCGTCGATCTCCTCGAGTGCCAGTTCAAGGTTCCCGGCGGCCGCGTTCCAGTACCACGTCGGGGTTGCGGGCTGGAGTTGCCGACGCAAACCGTACTTCCTGGCCAGTGCCACACCTTCATAGCTCTTCTCAAGAGCGACTTCAAGGTTGCCAAGCATGCCCCGGGCGAGACTGACCGCGCCGAGCATCACGACCTTCGCCGCCGGCTCCCCGCTGTTGTCGGCGAGTCTCAGTCCTTCGGCCGCAACATCCTCTAGCTCGTCCTCCCCCAGTCCGAGACGCCATCCGAACTGAAGGGTCCAGAGGCAACCCTGCATTGCGATCTGATCGATCTCGGAGGTCCTGTCGATCGACCGGATGAGCCACCTGATCCGTCGCCAATGTCTGATCGCTTCGTCCGGATGATGCTGCCCCGCCCAGGTCGCAGCGCGCGCCAGTGAGACGACGGCTTCCGCGTGCTGGTCCGCTCCTTCACGGTGGTAGGCAACCAGGGCGGCCGATTCGTCGGCCCGCTCCGGGGCCAGTGCCTCGATCGCGTCCGCCACCCTCCGGTGGAGTTCCACACGACGTTCCCTCAGTTGGCTCGAGTACGCGACCTCCTGGACCAGGCCATGTTCGAACTCGAACTCCTGGGCACCGGCAAGTGCGGGACGAAAGATGAGGTCCGCGGCTTCAAGCGAGGAAAGCGACCGGTCCAGCTGCTTCCCGTCCCGGATGGTGATTGCGTCGAGGACGGGCCGGCTGAACCGCTGGCCGATCACTGCGGCGCTTCCCAGTACTTCCTTGTCGGCCGCCGGCAGCCGGTCGATGCGCGCAGCGAGAACAGCCTGGACAGTCGCCGGTATCTCGATCTGGCCGACGGGCCTGGTCAGCCGGTACGAATCCTGGTCCCCGGCGAGCGCGCCTTCATCAAGCATCGTCTGGACTACCTCCTCGACAAACAGCGGGTTGCCACCGGTTTTCTCCCAGATCAGTGACGACAATCCCCGGAGGGATTCGTCTGACCCGACGAGACGCTCGAAGAACACATGGGATTCCTCCTCGCTGAACGGCTCGAGGATGAGCCGACGGAAGTTCCTGCCTCGGCTCCAGTCGCCGCGGTAGCCAGTCCTGAAGTTGACAACCACCAGCGTGCGCGAGGCGGGCAGGAGTTCCAGAACCTGGGAGAGGAGATCTTCACTTCCGGGGTCGAACCAGTGGAGGTCCTCAATGATCAGGACCCCGACATCGGTTTTCGCAGGTCCGGTGAGGATGCGGCGGATCACCGCGAACAGGAGGCGCTGCCGCTCCTCCGGGTTGATTGTGCGCCGGAGATCCTCCGCCGGACGGGGAGAACCGAGGAAGTCCTGAAGTACCGGAACGGCATCGTCAACCTCGTCCCAGTCCTGGCCGAGCCCGGAAAGGATCCTGCTACGTACGACATCGGGCGCATCGGACTCCTCCAGACCAAACCAGCTCCGGAGCAGCTCCCGGACCGGCCACAGAGGCACCTCGCTGCCGCCGGGGAATCCCCGCCCCTCGGTGACCCTGACCCCCCGGTGACGACTGATTTCGGCGAACTCCGCGCAAAGACGCGACTTCCCCATGCCGACGTCACCCTCGACCACGACCAGCTGACCCCGGGTCCGGGAATCTTCGAGCGCACTTTCGAGTGCCGCCAGCTCCCGGGTCCTCGAGACGAGCGCCGCGGATACCGACCGGCGCCTGGAGCCCGAGTCGTTCTCGGCCACGAGGCTGTGGACCTCGATCGGGTTCGTAACCCCTTTCACTTCTACCGGCATCTCCTTCCGGGTCTCAAAGAGACCGTTGATCAGCCGGGCGGTGTCATTGCTCAGGCAGATCCCGCCCGGAGCGGCGATCGATTCCAGGCGGGAAGCGATCCCCACAACCGGCCCGATCGCGGTGTAGCTGCCACCTGATGCCTCGACCGAACCGACCACGACTTCGCCCGAGTTGATGCCGGTGCGGACCGCGAAGGTGAACCCCTCCCGCTCCTTGAGTCCGGCCGCGAAGCGCTCGAAGCGTTCACGGAGACGGAGCGCTGTGCGACAGATTCTCACTGCATGGTCCTCCTGGGCCACCGGCGCTCCGAATATCGCCATGGCACCGTCCCCGGTGAACTTGTCGACTGTGCCGCCGTGTCTCTCGATCTCTTCCCGGAAGATCTCGAGGAACTCCGTCAGGATCGCGCGCCAGGCCTCCGGGTCGAGTCGGCCGGCAAGGGCCAGCGAGTCAGCCACGTCACAGAACAGGACGGACACCTGTTTGCGCTCGGCAAGTGGTTCCGTCACGGTGCCCATTGCCGGAGGCCTCGCGCAAGCAGGAACTCGGACGGGACGGAAAATCCGCCCGGTACCCGGTTGAGTGATTCGGAAAGCGTCACCAGGTCGGCGCGGAGTTCCTGCCACCTTCCCTCCGGGGTGAGACGTTCCCGCGCCTTCAGAAGAGGTCCATAGTTCCTGGCCATGTAGTCGACGAACACCGATGGTGACTGCTGTCTGAACATCACCGAGCGCCTTTCGAACTCGAATTCGACGTCGAGTCGGGCGAAAAGCTTGCCCACATGACGTTCATCGCCCCACAACGGCGGTGGCGAAGCACCCACGGGAGGTGACGGCATGTACGGGCCGATCGTCTTGAAGAACTGCCCGATAAATCCTTCCGGGGTCCAACTGCAGAGGATGATCTCGCCACCGGGACGAACCACCCGGGCCAGTTCGCGCGCACAGGTCTCATGGTGAGGAGCGAACTGCACTCCCAGCACCGAGAGGACCTTGTCGTAACTGGCATCGGGGAACGGCAAGTCTTCGGCGTCAGCCTCGACCCACTCGATATCGACACCCGCGACAGCGGCCTCGTGCCGGGCAACTTCGAGCAGCGAGGGGGCAAGATCGAGTCCGGTGACCCGGGCACCCTTTAGGGCGGATGGAATGGCGGCATTGCCTGTGCCGGTCGCGACGTCGAGCAGGCTGTCCCCGGGCCCCGGCCGGGCGGCCGTCACGGCGGCTCCGGCCACCTCGGTCACAAGGTCCCGGGCGACCGCGGCATAGTCGCCCGAATCCCAGGTTGCGCGATGGGAGGCCTTCAGTACGTCAATTTCACAAGTTGTCGTAGCAGTGCTGTTCATGTCGTTACTCCTGTTTTTCGGTTTGATTTGAGAAGTCGGATCCTGTCCCGGCCGCGAGGAGCCACCAGGCTCCCCGCGGGCTTCCGGGACGGGCGATGAGCTCCCGCTCTATCGCTTGATGCGCTACCGGCTGGCGAACGGTTCGGGGTCAGGGCGGATCACCACCGTGTCCACGACCGGAATCACCTCGTCGGCTGCCATACCGACTCGATCGGCGTGATCGCGAATGGCTCTCGCGCTGCTGGCCTGGTAGACACAAACCGTGCCTGCCGCGCCAGCTACCTCGTCCAGCACGTAGCTGCGGATCCAGCGGATGTCGTCCGACATCTGTTCGTCGGCGATCTGCCTTGACCGCTCGGCTGCCGCTCCGAGTTCTTCCGGGGTGCCCCAGGCGGAGCGCCGGAGGATCACGTAGGTCTGCATGATCGAGTCCTTTCGTCGTTGACTGGTCGTTGCTACGGCTGGATGCAGAGCGCCCAGGCGTAGAGCCGATTGCTGCCGGCGTCGACCATCCCTCGGACATCCCACGTGCTGTTAGGGGATGTATCGCTCGGGGAGCTCCCGATGATCGAATTGGCTTCGTCTTCGAGCCAGGCATAGCCGCCGCTCACGATCTGCCGGTCTCCCGGGCAGGAGACGGAGACGCTCTTCGGCGTACCGGCTGTCACCGTGACGCCCTCCGACGTGACCGTGTTCATGCCCTTGAACGCACCGGCACCAACCGTGTCGTTGGCGAGCTCGGTGACCCCGACAGCGGCATCGGCTATTTCGGGTGAACCGACTGACCCGTCCTGGATTTTCGACGAGTCGACCGAGCTGAGCCCCAGCTTCACGCCGGTGACAGCGCCCTGGGCGATGTCGGTGTTGGTGACACCGTTGTCCGCGATTTCGCCAGTGCCGACCGAGTTCGGTCCGAGAACCGGATTCGGGAACTCGCCCGTCAAATCACCGCCAGCGGGACCGGCGGGAGTGACACCTTCGAGGGTGGATTCGTCGACATCGGCTCCGGTGAGGGAGTCGTCCCGGACATCGATTCCGCGAAGCGAATCGTTCCTGACGTCCTTCGTGGTGACAGCGCCGTCACGGATCGACCTGCCGTTGACCGAGTTCTTCGGCGCCTGCGAGACCGCGTATGCGGCTCCGCCCAGCGTCAGAAAGACTGCGACCGTGGCCATTACGTTGGCGTATGAAAACGCCTTGATGTACTTCTTCATGCTGTTTCTCCTTTATGGCGACGCCACTGGCGCCGTCCTGGGTTGAGTGACTACGCAACTCAGGTTGGAGAAGAAATGAAGTGTTTTCGCTAGGAAGGGCACCCCAGTGTTTGACACTGGGGTACAGGAATCGGCTCAGGAAAGCGCTTCGGGAAGCTGATCGCGCGATTCGATGTCAAGTTTTCGGAAGACGTTTCGAAGGTGCCATTCGACCGCCTTGACAGTCACAAACTGCCGCTGGGCGATTTCCCGGTTCGTCAGGCCTTCCGCAGCCAGGGTTGCAACCCGGTCTTCGCTGGCGGTCAGCGACTCCCGTCCCGAGAGCAGCCGCCGGTCGCGGCGTGGACGGGCTCCGGCCACGACCAGTTCCTCGTGGGCGCGGTCAGCCAGTCCACTGGCACCGATTCTTGAAGCGGCATCCATCGCTTCGCGCAAGACCTCTCGCCCCTCCACCACCTCGCCCGCTCGGCGGAGGGCGGAACCAAGCTCGATCAGCGACCGCGCTCGCTCGAGCCGGCTCTCGCTCTGTTCGAGCACCTCGACCGAAGCACGAAGCAGCTCGACGCTGTCATCACCGACAGCGGTCAGCGCAAGGGTTCTGAGCGACGCACCTTCGGCGTCTGGGTTGCCAAACCGCCGGGCATCGGCCAGTTCGTCTTCGGCCATCCCGATCGCCTCCTCCCTGCGACCCAAAGCAACCAGGGCGAGGGCGGCGGTCGATCTCCAGGCACAACAGCTCGGGTTCGTGATCGTTGGTGAGACCAGATCACCGGCGGCCCTGGCATCGTCCAGCGCCGAGCCGAAACGGCCTTGTGCAAGGTGGAGTTCGGCCCGTGCGGCGATCAGCAGAGCGAGAGGCAGCGACGGTCGCGCGTTGAGCCCGACCTCTCCTCCCTTGAGGATCTCCTCTGCCTCATCGAGCGCCCCCCGGGCGAGTTTGGCGCCCAGCACTCGAGCAGCGGCCCAGGCGGGACCCACAGCAGAACCGTCTTCATCCCAAAGCTCGAAGGATGAAACGGCTTCGAATTCCGCACGACGGATCTCTCCGAGCCGAAGCGAGGCGTCGGAACGCATGATCATCTGCCAGGCCGTCATGAGACGGTTACCACGCCGGGTGGAGATAGCGATGGCACTGTCATAGAACCGGGCGGCTTCGGAGAGTGCGCCAGCGTAGATCAAGCCGTTGCCGAATACTCCGCCCAGCACGCTGTTCTGTTCCTCGAGTAGCGGTCCCGGTGACACACGGTCGGCGAGCTCGAGAGCCGAGCTGACGGGTGGCCGCGAAGACGCGACGATCATCACCAGGCATGACATGGTCAGGTTGGAGAGGGGCTCACCCCGGTCGAGCTGAGCGAGCCGCCTCTCCCACAAGGGGGCAACCTGCTCCGTCGAGAGGAAGTCGTGGGAGCCGATCGCGAGCAATTCGGCCTCAAGCGCGATTCCGAGCGGGCCTTCGGGATCCTTGAGCTTCCGGAGCGCCGCTTCGGCGGCTTCGACCGCCTCGGGGAAGTTGGCGGTCGCTGCCAGCGCCCTGACCAGGCCCAGTGCGATTTGTGCTCTTTCGTCCGGGTCGGGTGTTTCGGACATCGCCTCGCGCAGGTGTGCGATTGACTCGGACCGCTGCCGATCGGCCGCTTCGGCCACGCCGAGGTCGAGCAATATGCGGCCACGCTCCGGCCCTGATGGCGGTTCCTTCAGCGCCCGTTCGAGGTAGATGGAAGCGGCGGCGGGTGCCCCCCGTGACGAAGCGGCAGCAGCAGCCTCCCGAAGGACCGCTACCCGCGTCGGCTCGTTTGCCGGCGGGAGTCGCAGGATGTGCTGCGCCACACGCTCGACTTCAGCGTCCCGCTCCTCGAGCAGCCGGGCCGCGGCCTCATGGAGTGCCGTGCGTTCACTGAGGGGTATCTGGTCGTAGATCGCGCTGCGGACGACGGGGTGGACAAAATCGGGTTCGCTCTCGTCTTCAAGGACATGGACCTCGACGAGCGCGTCTATCGCTCTGGCGACATCCGGCTCGCTGATTCCCGCGAGCTCTGTGAGATCGTTCCGGGACGGTTCCGGCCCGAGCACCGCCGCCGCCTGCGCGACACTCGTGGCCTCGGCTGGCAGCATGCGGAGCCGTCGTCGGATCGCGCGGCCGACCCGGTCCGAGCCGAAGTCAAGCACCCCCGCCGCATCTTCGGCGTTTCCGGTCGTCCCCTGCTCGGCGAGTTCGACGAGAAGTTCACCCAGGAGGAAGGGATTGCCCCCGGTGGCTCGATGGCAGGCCGAGCTGAAGGAATCCTCGGCAGTGGGCAGGCGACTCCGGATCAGATCGGAGGCGGCTGCCGCTGAAAGCGGTTTCGGCCGAAGCACCGTCGACGAGTGTGAGGACGCCAGCTCGTCCAGGAGTTCCTGCTCGGCGCCGGGTTCGGTCGGTCGCGCCGCGGCGACGATCATCACCGGCATTTCGTCAAGTCGCTCGACGGCGAATACGAGAGCACGAAGCGATGCCCGGTCACACCAATGCAGATCGTCCGCGATGATCATGAGAGGTTGTTCGTCGGCCAGATTGCTGATCAGCCAGTAGAGACCATGGAGGGGTTCGAAGCCGACATCGTCCGTCCGCGGGGAAGCTCCGGGCGAGAACACCACACTTGCCGGTTCCGCGCCCCCTTCAAGCAGCGCGGGCTGGTCCGACACCCGTCGTTCGAACAGCTGGCGCACGACTCCGTAGGCGAATCCCCGGTCCAACTCTGTGCCGCGCCCCCGGAGCACTCGCAATCCCGCTGCCGAGCCGAACTTGCCGGCGGCACGCAGAAGCTCGGTCTTGCCAACACCGGCCTGACCCTCGATGAAGACTGCCCCCCCGGCCCCGTCCGAGGCCCGCTGTACGAGCCCTTCGATCAGACCGAGTTCAAGGTCCCTCTCAAAGAGTTCAAGCTCAATATCGCCCCCGTCACCGGCCACCGGCGCATCTTTCCATGAATGCGAACCGATTTATGTGTGAGCCCGGGATCGAACGGGCGACGCAAGACTTCTCGGTTTTGAGTGGGCCGGTCTAGCGCGGCTTCAGGACAACGAGAGGGATCTCCCGGTCAGTGCGGTCCTGGTACTGCTGGTAGGACGGGTACAGCTCTACTACCTTTGGCCAGAGGCGTTTGCGTTCCTCTGCGGAAGCGATCCGGGCATGAACAGGACGGAGCTCCCCGCCGATCTGAACTGTGGTGTCCGGGTTGGCCTTCAGGTTGTAGAACCACGCGGGACTTTTCTCATATCCACCCTTCGAGGCGACGATTACCACGTCTTCCCCATCCTCGAGGAAAAGGAGAGGACTGGTGCGCTTCTTTCCGCTCTTCGCGCCGACATGGTCAATCAGGCATACGGGAGGAACCCCGGGGATGTGCTGCCCTATCCGGCCACGAGTCAGGCGGTAGACCCGGGCATGGCCACCCATGAGTCTGCTCAGAACAGGCCAGGTCTTGTCCGCAACCCGAAGCTGGAAGTCCATGCCCGGAACCTACCGCCTCATGAAGTGGTTTGGCTAGTGGCTTCTTTGCTACCGATCTGGCCGTCCGCTCCGGTGGCAGCATTGGATTTCCCTCCAACGCCACCGACCCGAAATCGGAGTGAACGCAACGGATTCGAAACCCGTCTGCCAGTCCGGGGCCCTGGCTCTGGCCCATCGCAGAGCCGGGGCGTAGAGAGGCATTGTGGAAAGCGTGAGAACAGTACTCTGGTTTCGTCGGCCCTTCGACCTTCTGCTTCCGGTCGGCCCCTGACCGCATGTGAAACTAGAGAACAGAAAGATCCTGATAGTCGGGGCATCTTCCGGAATCGCTGCCGAAGCTGCCTTTCAGATAGCCGACCGTGGAAACATGATCGGTCTCGTCGCCCGGCGGGAAGACAAACTCGAGCAGGTTTCGAAGGGTCTCTCCTGCAGAGGATGCAAAGCGCTGCATTGGGCGGCAGATGCCACAGATCCCGCTGAGATGACCAGGGTCTTTCGCGAAGCCAACGAAGCGATGAGGGGCCTGGAAGTTGTCTGGGTCAATGCCGGCCAGGGTCCCGACATGTCGATCGCCGATTGCTCTGCATCAGACCTCACTTCGATGATTCGACTCAACTACGAGGTTCTGGTCAATTGCCTGGTCCCTGCCATTGAGTGCCTCAGGAAGAGTGGTGGCGGTCAAATCGTCCATACGAATTCACTTGCCGGACTTCTGGGGATCCCGCGGCAGGGACCATACGGCGCGGCCAAGGCAGCCGCCAAACACCTGATGGATACGGCCCGGGCAGAACTGGAGCCCGAGAATCTCCGGTTCACCTCCCTCTTTCCTGGCTTTGTGGCTACGGAACGGATCGCCAACGATGGTCTGCCGAAGCCACACCAGATCAGTGTCGAGACCGCGGCCAGGAAATCATTGGCCGCAATCGAAGCCGAGAAGCGAAACGCGTGCTTTCCCCTCGCTGCCACCTCGCTAGTCGGGGCCCTGAAGGCCTTGCCCCAGCCGGTTCGTAACCCTCTGCTCCGCCGGATTTTGCCCTCGAGCGGGTCGTTGCCGAACAGGCCGCCGACCTGAAGACCCATGTTCCCGAAGGAGGAGCCACCAGATGAACGATGAAGTCCGCGCCAGGCGCGAAAAGATTGTGCTCGACCACTTCCACGACGAGGTCGAGCAACAGTGGGATGATGTCCTTTCGACCTTCCCGCACCCTCGCTACGAAATCATCCCCACCCAGACGGTTCACGACGGTGATCAGGCCGTCCGTGGCTATTACGAAGAAACCAGAACCGCCTTCCCGGACCAACGGCACGAAATGATCGCGCTGCGACACGCCGATGATGCGGTGATCACCGAGTTCTACCTGCTTGGTACTCACCTGGGTCCGCTTGGACCCGTACCGGCGACCGGCGGGGCTTTCAAGGTCCGGATGACCGCGTACTTCGTCTTTCGCGGCGAGGATGAATTGATCTGCGAGCGGATCTACTTCGATCAGCTTTCCTTCATCAGGCAGCTTCTTGGCAACCTGGACTTCAGGTCGCCGTCGGGGATTCTTTCCGCCCTAAGGGTGTTCAGGGGGCTCGCCAGCCAGGCGCGTGCACCCAAGGACACGATTCCTGACGGAAATGAACCCACCGTCGCCGCCCCCGGGATTTCCCGCGGGTAGCTGCCGCCTGAAGGCGTAGGATTCGTTCCATCGACACTGTCCTGATCATCTACGCGTCAAATCACGGTCACACCGGCAAGATTGCCGATCGTCTGGCCTCGATGCTTTCCGGACAGAATCTGGCGGTGAAAGTTCATGAGGTCCTGAAAGGCGATTCAACGGACCCGTCTCCGTTTGAGTCGGTGGTTGTCCTGGCTTCAATCCATGCCGGGCGGCACCAGGGGAAAATGGCCGCCTGGGTGAAAGCGAACGCTTCTGTCCTGAACAACATGCGGACCGCGTTTCTTTCTGTGTCGCTGAGTAATGGCAGCGGCATTCCGGAGGTTCTCGACGAGAACCGTCGTGGGGCCGAGTCCTTCGCTGAGTCTGCTGGCTGGACACCAGACAGGATCGAGCTCGTGGCCGGCTGCCTCCAGTACCCCGCCTATAGCTTCCTCAACCGGTTCCTGATGAAACGCATGGCCAAGAGCCAGGGACTTCCGCTGGACACCTCCCGTGACCACGAATACACCGACTGGGAATCGCTGGAGGCCTTTGCAAAGCAGTTCGCTGCTTCTGCGCTGCCGGAGACCTGAGTCCCTTCTGCCGAGGCAGCCGCGCGAAGGTTCTGCCCACGAAAAGCGCCGCCTCCGTGTACCGGAAGCGGCGCCTAATCGGGGCGATGCAAGGGTCAGGACACCGGAAGTGACATGAGGCTCTTGTGCGATACCTGCATCGAAGTGGTGAGACCGGCGCAGAGAATCCTGATCTGCTCGGTCCCGGGCGGGGTCACTGTCTGGAGAAAAATGCCACTGCGATCGAAGACCGCGGCGGAATCCCAGAGCATCTGATCGACTACCTGGCCGTCAACGCTCAGACGGCAACTCAGGGCACCGTCCCCACCGGACATGACACTCACCTTGGCGGTGACCGCGTACTTGCCGGCTGGCACGTTATCGGTCAGCACGGGGACCATTACGCCGTCCCCTTCCAGATTCGAGTTATTCGCGGAACTCACATACTGCGCCGCCACGATCCCGGCCGGCCCCTTGGCTCCGGTGGCTCCCTTGGCTCCGGTCTCCCCTTTCGGACCCTGGGGTCCAACGCTGCCGGGAACCCCCGGCAGGCCAGGCAGGCCCTTCGCGCCGGTAGCGCCGGTAGCTCCAGTTGTACCGGCGGCTCCGGTGTCGCCGGTGTCGCCCTTCTCCCCCTTCAAGGCCTTGAAGGTGGAGGGGTTCAACTTCGCCTTCGTGACGGACTTGTTCTTGAGCTTCTTGCCGGCGACCGAATTGTTCTTGAGCTTCTTGCCATTGATCAGGCCGGATGCCGCGGTAGCGGTGCCGCCTACGGCTACAAAGAGAGCCAGGATGGCGATCAGCGTTGATGGGTGAATCTTCTTGATAGTGGCGTGCAGTTTGTTCATGTTCTACTCCAGTTCTGTACGGGGGTTTTTGCCTTCTGTACGGGTAACTGGCGAGCGGCATGGTTTCTTACGGAAGCATCTGAAAAGTTTTTGGGAGGGGTTCGGGCTTCGCGAAACAACCTGCTCCCCCAACAAAAAAGCGCCGCCACTTTCCAGAAAAGGAAAGGGCGGCGCCGGGTTGCGACAGGGAATTCCCGCGCTAGTTGGTCGGGACGGCGGTCAGGCTGGTCCTCAGGGTTGCCGAAGAGTTGCCGGAGTTGCAGACAACCTTGATTTCAGTGACTCCGGCCTCGGTGGAGCTGAGCATCCAAAGGACCCCGCGGCCACTGTTGACGGTGTTCGTCCATTCGGAGTTATCACTTGCCGTGCCTCCATTCGCCTCCAGGCTGCAGTCCACCAGCGACCCTGCGGTCTGTGAAATCACATTGACCTTTGCGGTTACGACGTAACGGTCCGGTGTCAGGTTGGTCATCTTGACCTGTTCGACTTCGCTGTTCGGAATCTGGGCAACCTTGGTGGCGGTCGCGGTCAGAGATCTGGTTCCCGGCAGTCCCGGAGCACCCTGGTCGCCTGTGGCACCCTTTTCGCCCCTGCTTCCCGTTTCACCCTTCTCCCCTTCCGGGCCCTTTTGGCCTGTGTCACCGGCGAAAGCGGCGATGGCCGATGTGGACAGTTTCGCTCGGGTGATGGTCTGATTCTTGAATGCCTTGCCCGGCAAAGTGCCGGCCTTGACCTTCTTGCCGTTGATCAGTCCTGAAGCTGCTGTTGCGGAACCTCCGGCAGCGATGAGCAGAGCCAATACCGCGATGAGTGTTGCGGGTCGGAATCTCATTCTCTCTTCTCCTTTTTTCTTAGCCTGGCTCAACCGACCGGGATGGCGATCGCGTCAACCGAAAAGGAGCCGATGGTGCTGCCCGGATTGCACACGACCTTGATCTGGCTGACATTGGCGGTGGTTGTCAGGACCATGGGCACGGTGTTGCGGCTGTTGTTGGCGGGGGAGGTCCACCGGGCTTCATCGCTGCCACCGTTGTTGTTGGTTTCGATGGCGCAGGAAAGGCTGGCACCGCTGGACTGGGCGAACATCAAGGCCTTTGCGATAATGAGGTACTTCCTGAAAGGCGGGTTGATGGTTGCTGCATCCACGTCGCTGTTCGCGGGAATGTTGCCCAGGTTGTTGTTGACCGAGAAGGTTGTCACCTGATTCGAGCCAGGGATGCCCTGAAGGCCGGTATCACCCTTCTCTCCCTTTGCGCCGGTGTCACCCTTCTCGCCTTGCGCGCCCTTCGGCCCCTGTTCGCCCTTCAGTGTCTCTGCCGTCGCCGGGGCAAGCTTGCTCGGGGTGATGGTCTTGTTCCTGATCTGTTTCGCTGTGATGGTGCCATGCTTGATCTTCTTGCCGTTGATCAGCCCGGATGCTGCTGTGGCTGAACCTCCAACCGCAACGAACAGGGCCAGAAGGGCCATGATGGTTGCGAGCTTCGGTCGTTTGATGTTGCGGACTGCGTTCATGTCGGTGTCTCCTCATTTGCCTTGTTTCTTGCCCTTGGCCATCCCGGTTTCGGGAGCAGAATTTCGGGCGTTTCATGTGCATAACGAGAAGCCGGGCGATTACTTACGCGGTCGGGAAGATTTTTCCCGGTCGCGGATAGACGGGGCCAATATGATGCGCCAATGCCCACCAGTGAGGAGAACGACCTCACCAGAACCCGGTTGGCCGGTGAACGTACCCAGCTCGCCTGGGTGCGGACCGGACTCGCCGCGATTGCGGTCGGGGTGGGCCTCGCCCGTGTTGTGCCTCTGCTTGATGCCGCGGCAAGTTCCTGGCCATATGAAGTGCTCGGAATCGCCTACTGCACCTTCGGGGTCGGACTCATCTATTTCGGCGTCCAGAGGGGGAAACTCTCCAGCAGTCCCGACCCCGAAAAGCCATTGGTCCCTTTCAGCGGCATGTTCCTGGCTGCTGGCGGAATCATCCTCGGGGTCGCGACCATCGCCGTTGTCGCCTTCGCCCGCTGACTTCCCGGTCTCCGCCCTTCCCGTCACTCAACATCAAGGGTCATCTCCGGGCAGGTTCTCGACGCAAGGTTACGTTTAGTTCCCTGAATATTCTGGGTACCCGTGGAGCTTTCTGTGATCGCAGTCGGTGGCGTAGTGAGTGTGGTCGCTGTTGCATTGTTCTCGCGCCGTCTCGGAGTGGCATCCCCCCTGCTCCTTGTCGTCGCCGGCGCGGCCATCGGAACCCTGCCGGAGGTATCTGCGACATCAATCCAGCCTCACTGGATCCTCGGGGGTGTGCTGCCGCCCTTGCTCTACTCGGCCGCGATCAACATTCCGAATACCGACTTCAGACGGAACCTGAAGCCGATCACCGGGCTGGCGGTACTGCTGGTGGTCGTTTCAACCGCTGCCGCCGCTGTGCTCTTCCATGCTCTGATGCCGGAGATCGGCTGGCCGGCGGCTTTCGCGCTTGCTGCCGTGCTCAGCCCCACCGACGCGGTTGCTGCAACCGCCGTCGGACGAAAGCTCGGCTTGCCCTCGCGGCTGCTCGCGATCCTCGAAGGCGAAGGACTGGTAAACGACGCGACGGCACTCGTCTTGCTTCGCTCCGCCGTGGCCGCGATGGGCGCAGGCGTGACCGCGGGCGGCATCATCGGAGACTTTGCTCTCGCTGTGGTCGGGGCGGTTGCTGTCGGAGCCGCTGTGGGCGTACTCAACGTGCGGATCAGGCAGCGCATCGGTGACCCGGTCATGAACACGGCCATCTCCTTCGTGGTGCCATTCGTGGCCTACATTCCGGCCGAGGATTTTGGCTTCTCAGGGGTGCTGGCCGTGGTTGTGGCCGGACTTGTGACAAGCGATCTTGCCGCCCGCTTCCTGAAAGCGGAGGACCGGATCACCGAAGAGACCAACTGGAGAACCCTGGCTTTTCTGATGGAGGGATTCATCTTCCTGCTGATGGGAATCAGTCTCGAGGATGTCCTCTTCGATGTGGGGAATAGTGGCTTCAGTGTTGATGAAGCCTTGCTTTACGGAGCTGTTGCGTCGCTGCTCTTGATCATGGTCCGGCTGGCCTTCGTGGTGCCTCTGGTGGCGATGATCAAACGGGACGACAAACGTGCCGTTGATTCAAAACCGCACATTGAAGGCTGGAGAGACCGGCTCAAGAACGATGACCTGCCCGGAGAAATCGAACCCCGCCGGGTTGAATGGCTTGAGCACCGCATCGCCAAAGCCAGCGCGGATATCGACTTTCGGATGAGGGAATCCCTCGGCTGGCGGGCTGGTGCGGTCCTCGCCTGGTCGGGGATGCGCGGTGCCGTGACTGTGGCAGCGGCCCAGACACTCCCGGTCGACACTCCATACAGAGCCGAGCTTGTTCTGATCGCCTATGTCGCAGCTGCCTTGATGCTCTTGTTCCAGGGATCGACCCTTCCCTGGGTGATCCGGAAGTTCCGGGTCGAGCGAGATTCCCCGGAGGAACTCCGGGACCAGCATCTGAAGATGATGCGCGAGCTGGCTGACGCCGGTGAAGAGGCTTTGAATCAGGAAGCGAAAAGGCAGGACATCAATCAGTCAATCATCGAAAGGGTGAGACGGGACAGCCTGATCGGCCGACAGCAACCGATGGGGGCCGAAGATGACCTCGAGGAACAGCGCGAAAGCTACATCCGGCTGCGAATCGCGGTAATTGAGGCGGAAAGGACGAGGATGCTCCGGCACATGAAGCTCGGTACTTTCAGCTCGGAGGTCATCGACGACATCCGGAAACTCCTTGATCTCGAAGAAGCCCGGCTCCAGCAGCTCTCCGATCGAAGCGACTGAAGGTATTTTTCTGTGGTTCGGTCAGGTCAGAAATCAGGCAGCGGCTTTTGCAGCCGCCAGGAGAAGCTCGAGTTCGGACTGCATGCCGTCGACCAGGGTCTGGACCTCCGGGGTCTGCTCCCGGTCAGCGGTGATCCCGATGTCGATCGAATCGCGATAGCTCATGATTGTCACGTTCAGGCCGATCCCGTCGGAAATGATCGAGAGCGGGAACATCGCTTCGAGCTTTGCCCCCGCAAAATAGAGGTCAATCGGTGGCCCGGGAACGTTGGAGATGATCACATTCCATGGTGGCCGGGTGAACCGGCCTGACAGCTGGGTTACGACCCGGGCCGCGCGCGCGTGGAGCGCCGGTGGAACGAAGGCGGTCAGATCCCTCAGGCTTTCAGCCGGCAGGGCATCATGGCTGTCCTTGGCCGCGCGCATCACCGAATGGATGTACTCGAGTCTCTCGACCGGACTGTCGATGTGGGTAGGTAGCGGCGCGATCATCGCCGATACCTTGTTGCCGAAGGTTCCCTTCTCTTCCTCGGTCCTAACCGAAACGGGAATCATTCCCAGCAACGGCTCCTCAGGCAGTTCGTTGTTGAAGGTCAGATGCTCCCTCACTGCTCCTGCGACCAGGCAGATAACAACATCATTCACCTTCACCCCGAAAGCGTTCTTGACCGTTTTGACGTCATTCAGGGAAACCGAGCCGAGGCCGAACACACGATGCGGCGAAAGGGCCGCGCCGTACGGTCCGCGGGGAGCCTTGACCGGAGGGCGTTCAATCACATGATCCTCGTCGGCGCCAAGGCGAATACGGACCCTTGACATGACCCGGCTGATCCGTCGGCTCCCTGGCACGCCGAAGGCGGCCACAGCCATGTCTACATGTGGGACCACCGTAGTCAGCCGATCAAAGATATTGATCGGGGCCCTGGGAATTCCACGGGCCCAGATCGCCAGCAGGTCGCGGCCATCGGGTGCGCTGGGAGTTTCTGTCTCTTCGGGTTGCTCCACCTCGCGGGGTTCCGGGGTGATGTCGTACAGAGCGGTGAGGATCTCGCTGCCGGACATACCGTCGATCGCCGCATGATGGGACTTTGAAAGCAGGGCGACCCTGCCCCCTTCCAGGCCATGGATCAGATAGATCTCCCAGAGTGGCCTGGAACGATCAAGCCTGCGGGAATAAATGCGACCGACCTGTTCGAGCAGCTGTTCGTGGCTGCCCGGTGCCGGCAGGGCGATTTCACGACAGTGATAGCCGATGTCGAAATGCTCATCTTTGGTCCAGTAGGGCCAGTCGATGTTGAACGGCACCGCTACCAGCCGCTCGGTGAACGGAGTGATCAGGTGAAGGCGGTCCAGGATCAGACTCTTGAGGTCCTCCAACGTGAGTTCCCCACCGGGCGCTGTTGAAGGATCAAGTACCGCCAAGCCCCCTACGTGCCCGTAGTTTCTGTCGGTCTCAATGGCCAGAAACTGTGCATCGAGCGCGGTGAGCTGCCTCAGCCCGGCCATCTTCAGGTAACCCGGAGTTCCTCGCTCATGCGTCCCCAGACCTCCGAATCGATGCCCATGCCAAGGTGACTGCTTTCGATTTCGATCTGTTCGGCAGCCCCGTGGAGGCATGACTGGTACTTGACGATGTTGTCGCCACGCGAGTAGAACGAAATGAAACGGACATCCTTCGGAAAGGGGCGCCCGTAGGCGATCCTTGTGTCCCGGCAGCAATCCCCGGTCGCGCAACTGGTGCTCAGAAAACCCGGGATGCCAAGAGCACCCAGACCGCCGATGATCCCGATGCCGAACCAGGTCCTCGGGTGGATCTCGAAATGGTCGTTGAGTGGCGAGCCCAGCGTGACCAGCGTTTCGACCAGCTCAGGACGTCTGACGGCGATCACTTTGCCCATGGCGCCGCCCCGGCTTTGGCCCACCAGGAGAGCTCTCTGACCGGTCTCGCTTACCACCGCTTCAAGACGCTCCTCGATTGCTTCGACCGTGGACTGAGTGCAATTGACGTTCCAGTTGATGCCACTCCTGGTCATCGTCCAGCCCCCGTTCTTGAGCCAGCGAGCCATTGGTGAAAGGCTCGGGTCACCGGCAAGGAATCCGGGAATGAGCATCGCCGGACGGCCATCGCCGGACGGGGATTCCGGCCAGGTTGCCGGGTCCCGGGTCGATACCCATTCGTCGTAGAGCCGGTTGCGGGGCAGTTTGAGGAGATCAGCCAGGCTCGTAAGGCCATCGACTACACGCGTGGCTCCGTCAGCCAGCAGCGGTATCCCTCCCAAAGGCATCCCCATGAAGCGGATGTTACTCCCCTGATGAGCGGAAGCAGGCCACGATCAGTGTGAATGACCGCGTTCAGATTCCTCTCCGCCGGTAGCGGACCATACCCCCGGGCGGTATGGCCAATAGCTCTAGAACCAGTCGTCCATCATGTCCAGCGTCGTGCGGTCAAGACTGCCGAGCAGATCCAGCTGCGGAGCGGTCTTCGGCAATTCGAAGCGAAAGAAGTAACGCGCTGCCTGACGCTTGCCTTCATAAAACGCGCCTGACTTGCCACTGGTCGCCAGGAACTGCTCGAGCCAGATCCAGGCGAGGACAATGTGTCCGGCCGCTTCCAGATATAGCGTCGCGTTCGCCAGGGCGAGTTCCGGATCACGGTCCGCCCACAGCTTTCCGGTTGTTCCGGCGAGGCTTTCCAGCGAAGCATGGAGAGCACCGGCGAGTTCGCTCGCTTCACCACCTTCAGCCTCAGCCCGGTCAACCGTTGCTCCGATCGTTTCAAACAGCGCCGCGAAGGCCGCTCCTCCCTGCATGGTCACTTTGCGCCCGAGCAGATCCAGGGCCTGGATTCCGTGAGTACCTTCGTGGATGGGATTGAGGCGGTTGTCCCGGTAGTGCTGCTCCACGTCGTATTCGCGGGCGTAACCGTAGCCACCATGCACCTGGATCGCCAGCGAGTTCGCCTCCAGGCACCACTGGGACGGCCAGCTCTTCGCAATCGGTGTGAGGATCTCCAGCAACAGGCCGGCCTTTTTTCTGGTCTCCTCCCCGGGGGCGGTCATCTCGTCGTCGACCAGACCCGAGCAATAGAGCTCCAGTCCCAGGGCCCCTTCGACATAGCTTTTCTGAGCGAGCAGCATCCGCTTTACATCGGTGTGTTCCGAGATCGGAACCTGTGGGTCAACCGGATCTTTCGAAGCCAGACGACGACCCTGCGGGCGTTCCCGCGCGTAGCGCAGCGATTTCAGATATCCCGTGTACCCGAGGGCGGTCGCGCCGAGCCCGACACCGATTCGGGCCTCGTTCATCATGTGAAACATGTACGAGAGTCCGTGGTTCGGGTCACCGATCAGGTAGCCCACTGCCCCGGCTTTGCCACCTGGCATGTATTCACCCTCGCCGAACCCGAGCACCGTGTTCACGGTTCCCCGGAAACCCATCTTGTGGTTCACCCCTGCGAGGACAACGTCATTGCGTTCGGCGATGCTGCCGTCCCCATCCAGAAGAAACCGCGGAACGACAAAGAGGCTGATCCCCTTGACGCCAGGAGGCGAACCGGGAATCTTGGCCAGGACCAGGTGGACGATGTTCTCCCCCAGCTCATGTGATCCGGCGCTGATCCACATCTTGTTGCCAAATATCCGGTAGGTCCCGTCTTCCTGGGCCTCGGCGCGGGTAGTGATGTCAGCCAGCGAACTGCCAGCCTGGGTTTCCGAAAGGCACATGGTTCCGTGAAAGCGGCCCTCGATCATCGGAATGACCCAGGTCCGGACCTGATCCTTTGAACCGTTGGCGATCAGCAAGTTGGCCGCTCCTGCGGTCAGCATCGGATAGGCCGTTGTACCGACGTTGGCGGCATGAAGCCAGGCGAATATCGCCCCGGAAACGGTCGCTGGCAGTCCCATGCCCCCGACCTCCTCGGGCATCGCGGCAGCCATCAGCCCGGTTTCGCCGAGTACACCGAGGGCCTCGGCAACCTCGGGAATCAGCACTACTTTGCCGTCTTCGCCGATCCTGGGTTCGTTCAGGTCCGCCTTGCGGTTGTGTGGCTGAAACTGGTCGCCCGCCACCTGCTCGGCCAGAAGAAGAGCATCATTCCAGTCGTCTGCGGTCTGTCCCCGGAATTCCTCTCTTTCTGTGAGGCGCTCGACATCAAGCCATTCGTGGAGAAGGAACTGAAGATCACGGCGGGAGAGGATGTCGGTCAACGGGATCCTTCCGAGTCGATCAGCTCAACTGCGACTGGCATCACTCCGGCTTCGGACCCAACTGTTTTGTTGACGCTCACCAAGCGACGCATTTTCTTCTCCTCGCGTTCAGGGCCTGAGTTGCCGACCCATGCAACTATGACGATTCGTCGCTCCGGCGAGTCAATCGTCTTGGTGTCCCAGCCTGATCCGCTCTTCGTAGGAAGACCGGACTGCGGGATTCACATCCGTATAGATCCGGTCAACCCGCGTGAGTCTGTTCACCCGGATTGAAAGCCAGGCCGGCAAGAGCGAGGTCATCCGGGTCAGCGCCCAGCTCGACCTCGGCAACGAGATGCGTTCCTTCTTCGATTCCACCGAATCAGCTATCGCGAGCGCCATTTCTTCCGGCTTCAGCATCGTCACGAATGGCGAGTTTGAAGTTCCGTCCATCATCTCGGTCGCAACCGGACCGGGCATGACCACGGTGAAATTCACTCCGGAACCCGTGTATTCAATGCGCACCGATTCGGTGAAGCCGATTACCCCGTGCTTGGATGCCGAGTAGGAGGCCAGCCCGGGGACGCCCATTAGTCCGGCTAGCGACGCGATATTGATCACTTGGCCTGAACGCCGGGGAAGCATCAGGGCCAATGCTTCCAGGGTTCCGTACATCACTCCCTTCAGGTTCACATCAATCGTGCGGTCCATCAGGACTGGATCCTGTGCGAGAGCATCCGGTGTGGCGGAACATATTCCGGCGTTGTTGATGATCACGTCAACCGGGCCGGCTTTCTCCTCCACCTCGGAGAGGAATGTCCTGAACGCTTCACGGTCGGAAACATCCAGCTGCCAGGCATCCGCCCCGATCTTTCCGGCCGCTGCCTCAACTTCATTCAGGTCAATATCGGCGAGCGCGAGCCGATGCCCCCGGGCTGCCAGGATTTCCGCTGTGGCCTGGCCGATGCCTCGCCCCGCGCCGGTGATCACGATTGTCTTCCGGGATGTCATGGACCCATTCTCTCAAATGGACACGATCCCGTGTCACTCCAGCCGGAGAGGTCAGTCAAGCAGGGATTCGGCCGTAGCGACGAACACCGCCACCTGTCCCTCGACCACATCGTCAAGAGGCAGATCGATGTAGCCAAGGACATGGTCAATCAGCTGCTCGTTCACGAAACCTACAAGGCCAATTGCGATCACGTCGAGATTCAGACCCTGACGCAGTTCGCTGCCGCCAAGTTGTCGTACCCGGTCGGCGATCAGATCGGCGAAGGAATGAATCGAAGCACGCCGTCTGCGTTCGATTGCTTCGCTTACACCGACCGACTCAATCTCCTGAATCCGGGCCCGGCGGGGATCTTCGGTGAGTTTCTTTGCGAATGCAGTGAGTCCGGCCCTCATTGACGCTTCAATGCTTTGCTCTGCTCCGTCGAGCGCTTCTACCGTGGCTTTGGCGCAGTCCTTGACCAATTGTTCGTAGATCTCGGCAAGCAGATCCTCCCGGTCGTTGAACGCTTCATAGAAGTAGCGCTCCGTAAGACCGGCTTCCGTGCAGATCGACTTGACCGAGGTTGCGGCGTAGCCCTGAGTTCCGAAAAGCTCGATCCCGGCTTCGAAGAGGCGCTCGCGACGGTCGACCTGACGTTCTTCGGATGTCTGCCCCCGCCAGGTTCGGCCGCTGCCGTTGCTATCGCCGGACATCAGCCGGCGTTCCTGAGCTCAACCAGTTCGGCGAGGTCATCGTTGCTCAATTCGGTCAGTGCGGATTCGCCGGCGCTGACGATCGCATCCGCGAGTTCGCGTTTGGTTTCGTGGATGGAAGCGATTCGATCTTCGATGGTTCCTTCGGCGATCAGGCGGTGGACCTGGACTGATTTCTCCTGGCCGATGCGGTGGGCACGGTCCGTTGCCTGCTCCTCGACTGCCGGATTCCACCAGCGGTCATAGTGGATCACATGGTCGGCTCTGGTCAGGTTGAGTCCGGTACCGGCAGCCTTCAGGGACAGCAGAAATACCGGCACTTCACCACCCTGGAACCGTTCAACCATTCGTTCACGCTGCTTCACGGCGGTACCACCGTGGAGCAGCATTCCGCCAATGTCCCGGTCACGCAAATGCCGCGAAAGCAGCTTCGCCATCGCAACGTACTGAGTGAAGACCAGCACAGAACTGCCTTCGCTGAGGATCGTGTCCAGCAACTCGTCGAGCAGTTCCAGCTTTCCGGAACGCTCTGTGAGCCGGTCGCCGTCCTCGCCAAGGTATTGGGCCGGGTGGTTGCAGATCTGTTTCAGGGAGGTGAGAAGTTTCAGCACGAGTCCCCGCCGGTTGATTCCTTCGGCAGTTCTGATCTGAAGCATGTTCTCGCGCACAGCCTGTTCGTAAAGCTTGACCTGTTCCGGGCTGAGCTCGACCGGCTGGTCGGTAATCGTCTTCGGGGGGAGCTCGGGGGCAATTCCCGGATCAGACTTGCGGCGGCGCAGAAGGAACGGGCGCACCAGACGGTTCAACAGGCGAGTCGCCGACTCACTTGCTTCCATCTCGATCGGGTCGGCCCACTTCTTTCGGAAGGAACCGTGGCTGCCGAGCAGTCCCGGCGTGGTCCAGTCGAGGATCGCCCAGAGTTCGCTGAGATTGTTCTCAACCGGGGTGCCGGTCAGGGCAATCCGCGATCTGGCCGGGATCGTCCGCAAAGCTTTCGCGCCGGCGGATCGTGGATTCTTTACATGCTGAGCCTCATCTGCGACCAGAAGTCCCCAGGGCACGGCCTCGAACCGGGCAGCATCCAGCCGCATGGTTCCGTACGTGGTCAGGACGAACCCGCCAGCCAGCCCGTCGAGACTGCGGTTGGGACCGTGGTAGCGCCGCACCGGTTCCCCCGGGGCGAATCGGTGGATCTCCCGTTCCCAGTTGCCGAGCAGGGAAGCCGGACAGACGACCAGGGTCGGACCGGCCGTCTGCGGGTTGAAACGCCGGTGCAGGTGAAGCGAAATCAACATCACTGTCTTGCCGAGACCCATGTCGTCAGCCAGGCAACCACCCAGGCCCAGCGAAGTCATGCGGTGAAGCCAGCGCATGCCTTCGATCTGGTACTCGCGGAGTGTTGCGTTCAAGGATGGCGGCGGCTCAATCTGTTCCTGTTCGGACGCTCCTGTCACTTGTTCACGAAGCTGCGCGACCCAGCCGGTAGCTTCCACCTCCACCCTGCTCCCATCTATGACCGTCGACCCGGTCAGAGCAACGCTCAAAGCATCGATGGCGGTGAGCGGCTTCAGATCCGGGTTGCGGGCACGATCCGACATCAGTTGCGGCACGAGCACCCAGCGCTCGCGAAGCCTCGCGATCGGCCCGTCGGTATCAGCGATCAGAGCCATCTCATGATCATCAAGGGGGGTTCCGTCCAGCGAAAGCTGCCAGGAAAAACCCTGAAGCACGTTCTCGTCGAAGACATCGGGAACACTCTGGCTGAGCCGCCCGCTGCTTCCGACCACGACCTTGGCATTCAGGCTGCGGTCCAGGTCCGGATCCCATTCAAGGACGATCCCGGATGATTCGAGCCGTTCGGCCGAACCGTCAAGCAAGTCCAGTACCTCGGCGTCGCTGAGTTCCATCCGGTCCGGAACGTCGGCTTCCAGCAGGGGCCGGAGCGGCGCCCAGGCTGCGGCGGCCATACCTACCCCAAGGGTTGTTTCAATCCGGCCACGGGAGCCGAACTGATCCTTGTCCAGACCCCAGAGTTCCGAAACATCACGGAACTCGCCCGGCCGGGCCGGCTGATGGGTTCTGACGACAAGTTCGAAGGGCCTGATCCTGTAGAGCCCGTCTTCCGCACCAAGCCGCAGGCGGATCGATACATCCTTGCGCCTGGACCGGGCAGGGACATCACTCGAAGTCCCCGGGGAAGGGTCGGATTTGCTGGTTCTGGGAGGAGAAGATGATGGAGACAAAGCGGCCAGACATTGTATGCCTTTGCCGCGGCGGCGCTACCCAGGCTCCGTTTCGGGTTCCGGTTTTTGCTTCAGGTCGATACCTGAAGCGCGCAGCATGAGGTAGCTCAACCAGATCGCCAGGGCGAAAATCGGCAGGCCCATCGCGGTCTTCGCGATGCCCAGAGCGACCAGCGAGCCGGTCAGGTAGAGCGGCAACTGGACTGTGAGCCGCAACAGAAATGTCCCGACCCAGAGCCAGCTGATCCTGCTGAACATCCTGACCCGGCCGGGATCCTTTCTCCAGGTCATGCCCTCTCCGATCAGTGGTCCGATGAACACGCCCATGAGTGGCCAGCGGACAGCGATGGAAACAGCGTAGGCAAGCGCGTAGCCGGCGTTCAGGAGAAGTCCCGGCAGGAAGAAATCCTCGGCCTTGCCGGTGCGGGTCGCGATGAACGCGGCCAGAGCCACCCCGAGGAACCCTGACGCAGCGTACCTTGCCCTCTCTCCTCTGACCAGTCGCACCAGGGCGATCAACAGGGCAATGCCGACCGCAATGCCTGCCGCCAACTCAAGTTTCTGGCCGGTGACCGTGTAAGCGATCACAAACGCCAGTCCGGGGATGCTCGAGTCGGCTATCCCCTGAGGCCCACCCAGTTCGTCGAGCAGGTTGATCTCCTGCTTTTCGTCGAGTTCAACCTCGATGTGTTCCGGCGGCCGGGGCGCATCGGTCATGGACGGATTCTCTCAACCTGAGATTCCGGAGGCGCTGCCGACCGGGTGTTCAGGCTGCGAGCTTGTCTTCAAGTACGGCTACCGGAGCCGGGGGCACTACGGGCCAGGCCCCCTCCACCCGTTCGGGTCGGCCTTGATCGCTGAAATATTTCTGAAGCGAAGCGGCCTGCTCCTTCGCCCAGACGATCTGCCATTCGTGAAGCTCGAAAACATCGGCATCGCCCAGCTCCGCATAGGACTTGCCGATACGCCAGGCGAGACGCGCAGCCGCGAGGGCATCGGCATCCGCCGAGTGGGCACTGTCGAGCGGCACGTTGTATGCCTCGCAAAGCAGAGCCAGGTTGCGCCCACCCTTGCGGAAACGGTTCACCTGCTTGTCAAGCACAAAAGGATCAATCACCAGCAGCCCGTCGCTTCCCCCGACGCGATCGATCAATGGCACGATGTCGTGCCGCCGGGCTTCACGATCAAGAATGGTCAGGTCAAAGCGCCCGTTGAATGCGACCACGGGAGTGCCTTCACCAAGAGCTTCGGCCAGAACCGCGGTGATCTCTTCGACAGCCCGGGCAGCGGTCACACCGTCGCGGCGAACCATCTCGTCGGTGATCCGGTGAACTTCTGTCGCCTCGGCCGGGATCGGAATCCCGGGATCCACGAGCCAGTTTCTGCTGGCCGACTCCTCGCCTCCGCCAACCAGACTCACCGCAGCGGTGACGATCCGGTCATTCTCGGTGTCAGTACCTGTGGTTTCTATGTCGAAGGCGGCCAGTCGCCCTTCAAACCAGTTCACGATCCAGAAGTTAGCGTCGACCCCGGACGCCTAATCCTGACGTCTCACTCGAGAACGATCGGCTTCTGGACCTCGATGTGCTCGACCTGGAGAGTGGTGTGCTCGATCCCGTGCCCGGATCTGAGCATTCCTTCCAGATCCCGGCGAATCGCATGACAATCCGAATCCGGCCCCACCAGCACATGTGCGCTCAGCATCGGCATGCCGGAAGTGATCTGCCAGACGTGGAGGTCATGGACCTGTTCGACTCCCTCCAGACCGGCCATCGAATATCCGATCTCTTCCGTGTTCATCCCTGGCGGTGCCGCTTCGAGGAGTACGTCGACCGAATCCCGGAGGATTGACCAGGCACTGGCCGCGATCAGCACCGAAATCACGATCGAGACGATCGGGTCGGCGAGTTCCCATCCGGAGATGAGGATGATCAACGCTGCCAGAATAACCCCGGCCGAACCGGCCACATCGGCCAGGACATGCCGAAGGGCGGCCTTCACGTTGAGGCTCTCACCGGCCGAGCGGAACAACACCCAGGCCGCGACGAGATTCACGGCCAGTCCGGTCACCGCGACCAGGAGCATCCAGCCGCCCAGAACCTCAGGTGGATCTCCGATCCGGTGGATCGCCTCGACGATGATCCAGACCGAAACCACCACGAGCAGCACCCCGTTGACCAGGGCTGCCAGAATCTCCGCCCGTTTGAATCCGAAGGTTCGCTTCGCGGTTGCAGGGCGTGCGGCCAGTGCCACGGCGCCAAGGGCCAGGAACAGCGAGAAGCTGTCGGAAAGCATGTGGCCGGCGTCGGCGAGCAAGGCCAGGGAGTCGGTGAGCAAGCCCCCTGCTACTTCGGCCAGCATGAAGCCGGCAGTCAGAACCGCCGCGATCAGCAGGGCCTTGCGGTCCGTGCTCCTGTAGGCGCCGGGCCCATGGCTGTGCCCGTGGTCTCCGTGATCGTGGTTATGCCCCGGCATGGGGCCGAGTCTAGAGATGCCGAAACTCAACCCTGCCCTGGTTCACAAAACAGGAGGCAAGACGCCAGAGCGAAGGAGCTATTCCTGGGCGAAGCCTGGCGCCGAAGCGCTGGGGTCCGGGCCAAGGCCGGGCGAGACATGTTTCGGCGGTCCTTCGGGTCCCTCATCGGCAGGCTCGACATTGCCACTATGGACTTCCGTCCTCGGCGGCTGAACCGTAGGGGTCGGGAGGGTGCCGAGATAACGGTCAACCATCCTCGCTGCCTGACGGCCTTCATTGATCGCCCAGACGATCAATGACTGGCCGCGCCTGGCGTCACCAGCGGCGAAAACACCGGGAACCGACGTCTCGTATGTTCCGGCTTTGATATTTCCGCGGCCATCCTTGTCCACTCCCAGATCGTCCAGAAGCTCCTGCTCGGGATGAAGGAAGCCCATCGCCAGCAAGACCAGATCGGCCTTGATCTCGAACTCGCTTCCCTCTACCGCTGCGAACGGAGGTGCGGAGTCGGCTTTCGCGACCGTAATCGAGTTGACGCTGCCACCGTCGCCATTGAACGAAGTGGTCGTAACCGAGAAGTCCTGCTCGCCCCTCTCGACTCCCTTGGCCTCTTCCATCGCATAGGAAAGCCGGTACTTCAGAGGCCACAGTGGCCAGGGAGTGCGGTCATCGGGCCGGAATTCCGGCGGTTCGGGCAGCAGCTCGAGTTGAACCACTTCAACGGCCCCTTCGCGTATCGAATGTCCGACGCAGTCAGCTCCCGTGTCGCCTCCTCCGATCACGACCACATGCTTGCCCTTTGCCGAAATCGGAGCAGGCGCGGGAGCCTTGACTGTCGGTCTCGGGCCGACTTCACCGGCGAGCCAGCGATTGCGGCTGTACAAGTAGTCCATGGCGAAGTGAACCCCGTCCAGCTCCCGTCCGGGTGCCGGCAGGTCCCGCGGCACACGGGAGCCAGTCGCCAGGACAACAGCGTCGTAGCGTTCCTTCAGGTCCTCAACCGACAGGTCCACACCCACATCGACACCACATTTGAGGGTCACACCCTCATGAACGAGTTGCTGCACCCTTCGCTCAACCACGGTCTTTTCGATCTTGAAATCCGGAACGCCGAATCGGACCAGTCCCCCCGCTGCCTCGTCCCGTTCAAAGAGTGTTACGTCGTGGCCGGCCCGGCGCAGTTGCTGGGCGGCCGCCATGCCGGCCGGGCCCGAGCCGACCACTGCAACTCCATGACCGGTTTCCCGTTTCGGAGGACGCGGCCGGATCCAGCCTTCCTCCCAGGCCCGATCCGCTATCGACTGCTCGATCTGCTTGATCGTCACGGCCTCGCCTTCCCGGATCTCGAGCACGCAGGCCGCTTCACATGGTGCCGGGCAGAGACGCCCGGTGAAGTCGGGGAAGTTGTTGGTCGCGTGAAGCTGGCGAATCGCGTCCTGCCAGCGCCCGTGATAAACGAGATCGTTCCAGTCCGGGATCAGGTTGCCGAGCGGGCAGCCGTTGTGACAGAAGGGGACGCCGCATTCCATGCAGCGGGCACCCTGGTCAGAGAGCTCCTCGTCCGGACGTCGGACCACAAACTCGTTGTAGTCACCAATCCGTTCCCTGGCATCCCTGTAGGGAATGCCTGCACGATGAATCTCCAGAAATCCACCCAGCTTGCCCATGCTCAGGCTCCCTTCTCGGTGGCGACGCCGGTCGCCGGTTCGCCGATCACGTCAACGACCTCGGTGTCAGGTCCCTCGCCGGGTTCCATCTCGCCCTCGGCTTCAAGTTCGGCCAGAACCCGCTTGTAGTCGGCGGGAAATACCTTCACGAATTTCGTGGAGATGTTGTCCCAGTCATCGAGGATCCTGGAAGCGACATCCGAGCCGGTTCGTTCCAGATGTTCGCGGATCAGGCCGCGGAGTTCGATCCGGTCCTTCTCGTCCGGTTCCTCAAGCTGATTGATCATGGTCGGATTTACCCGGTTGGTGAAGGTTCCATCATGGTCGAGCACATAGGCGATGCCTCCGCTCATGCCGGCCGCAAAGTTCCGGCCAGTAGGGCCGAGCACCACTACCTTGCCCCCTGTCATGTATTCGCAGCCGTGGTCACCCACCCCTTCGATTACTGCTGTGGCACCGGAGTTTCGGACTGCGAACCGTTCACCGCCGAGACCGCGGAAGAAGGCACGGCCCTTCGTCGCACCATAAAGCGAAGTGTTGCCGACGATCACGTTGCTTTCCGGTCTGTATGAGCCTCCTCCAGGCGGCGAAACAGCGAGGATCCCGCCGGATAGACCCTTCCCGCAGTAGTCGTTCACCTCACCCCTGAGTGAGAAACTCACGCCCGGAGCAAGCCAGCCACCGAAGGACTGGCCGGCAGCACCACGGAAGTTCACCTTGATCGTGTCTTCGGGGAGCCCCTCTGCACCCTGGGCGTTCGCGATCGCATTCGACATGATTCCGCCGACGCAGCGATCGATGTTCTTGACATCCATGGCGAACTCGACCGGGGAGGCACTGTCGATAGCTTCGCGGGCCCGCTCGATCAGCTTCCAGTCGAGGTTGTCGTCGAGCACGGGTTCCTGGGGACGGCTGCGGTAGCGATCAACTGAAGGATCAATCCCCTCCGGCCAGGCGAGCAGCCCGGACAGGTCAATGCCCTTCGCCTTCCAGTGGTCAACCGCATCGTCGGCCTCCAGCAATTCGATCCGGCCGATCAGCTCGTCAATCGTGCGAACACCCATTTCGGCCATGATCTGACGGGCTTCCTCGGCAACGAAGAAGAAGTAATTCACCACATGTTCCGGCTGCCCCTGGAATCTTTTGCGGAGTTCAGGATCCTGAGTGGCAATTCCGACCGGACAGGTGTTGAGGTGACAGGCGCGCATCATGATGCAGCCGGAAGCGATCAGGGGGGCGGTTGAAAAGCCGTACTCATCGGCGCCCAGGATCGCGGCAACGACAACATCCCGACCGGTTTTCAACTGGCCATCGGTCTGAACTGTGATGCGTGAGCGCAGGTCATTGCGGATCAACGTCTGCTGCGTTTCAGCCAGGCCAATCTCCCAGGGGACCCCGGCCGAATGGACCGATGAAAGCGGCGAAGCCCCGGTGCCACCATCGTGACCTGCGATCAGGACATGATCGGCGTTTGCCTTCGCTACCCCGGCTGCGACCGTACCGACTCCGACTTCGGAAACAAGCTTCACGGAAACCGATGCTTCAGGATTCGAACAGCGGAGATCGTAAATCAGCTGCTTCAGGTCCTCGATCGAATAGATGTCGTGATGCGGCGGCGGCGAGATCAGGCTGACCCCGGGGGTCGTGTGCCTGACCGAACCGATGTAACGGTCGACCTTGTGGCCGGGGAGCTGACCTCCCTCTCCCGGCTTTGCCCCCTGAGCCATCTTGATCTGGAGCTGATCGGCATTCGCCAGGTAATGGAAGGTCACACCGAACCGTCCCGAAGCGACCTGCTTTATCGCGGAACGGCGGGAATCACCATTTTCCTCCGGAGTGAAACGGACCGGGTCCTCCCCGCCCTCGCCGGTGTTGGACTTGCCACCGAGACGGTTCATCGCTATCGCCAGGTTCTCATGACTCTCCCGTGAGATTGAGCCGAGTGACATGGCGCCGGTAGCAAACCGTTTGACGATCTCCTTCGCCGGTTCAACCTCTTCCAGGGGTACAGGGCCCCCTCCGGCCTGTTTCAGCTTGAAAAGCCCGCGCAGTGTCGCTTTCTTCAAGGCGATTTCATTGACTTGCTCTTTGAACTCGTCGTACTTCTCCTGGGCGGAACCGCCCTCGTTGCGAACCGCATGCTGGATGAGCGAAACCGTTTCCGGATTCCATTGGTGAAATTCCCCGTCCCTGCGCCAGGCATACACACCGCCGACCGGCAGCAGATCCTCACCAAGTCCGGGGAAGGCCGACGCATGCCGGTCCATCGTTTCCTTGGCGATGACTTCAAGGCCGATGCCGCCGATCCGGGAAGCAGTCCCCGTGAAATACCGGTCGATCAACTCCTTCTCAAGCCCGACCGCTTCGAAAATCTGGGCACCGCAATAGGACTGGATCGTCGAGATCCCCATCTTCGAGATCGTCTTCAGAAGACCTTTGCCGATCGCCTTGACGACATTTCGCTGGCCCCTCTCTGGCGACTCGATGTCCGGAACCAGGCCGCCGACGACGAGGTCGTCAACCGAATCAAGCATCAGATAGGGGTTGATCGCCGAGCAACCGTAGCCGATCAGCGTCGCCATGTGATGGACTTCCCGCGGCTCACCGGACTCGAGGATCAATCCCGCCCGGAGTCTCGTTCCGGCCCGGACCAGATGGTGGTGAACGGCACCAACCGCGAGCAGTGCAGGAATCGGAACCCTGCGGGGCCCGGTGCGACGGTCGGAAAGAATCAGAATGTTGAAGCCCTTCTCGATCGCCTGCTCGGCCTCGTCGCAGATCGCCTGAAGGCGCGATTCGAGGCCATCTTCGGCTTCGGCGACATCCCAGGTCATGTCGATCGTGTCCGCCCGGAAGATGTCATGGTTGACATGCCGGATCGTCTCGAGTTCCTGATTCATCAGGATCGGCTGATTCAGGCAAAGTTGATGCGCGTGCTGTTCGGTCTCGGTGAGAAGGTTCTGTTCCGAACCGACGCCAGCGGCGAGGCTCATCACGATCTCTTCCCGGATCGGGTCGATCGGCGGATTGGTCACCTGGGCAAAAAGCTGCTTGAAGTAGCTATAGAGCGGCGGACTGTTGTCAGAGAGCACGGGCAGGGCGCTGTCGTTCCCCATCGACCCGATCGGTTCGGCGCCCGTTGCGGCCATCGGCGTGATCAGAACGCGGAGGTCCTCCTGCGAATAGCCGAAAGCTTTCTGGCGTCGAAGAGTCGGCTGGACACCGGTCATCGTCACATACGCGGTCGGCAGGTCGTCGAAGTGGACCGAAGCGCGGTTGAACCATTCGCTGTAAGGCTGGCTGCGTGAGATCTCCCGCTTGACTTCCTCATCCTCGATGATCCGGTTCTGTTCCAGGTCGACCAGAAACAGCTTGCCGGGCTGGAGCCGTCCGAGGCGCTTGACGTCCTCGGGGGCGATATCCAGAAGTCCGATTTCGGAACCGAGCACGACCATGCCGTCTTTCGTTTCAACCCAGCGGCCGGGACGAAGTCCGTTGCGGTCGAGCGTCGCCCCGATGACGCGGCCATCGGTGAAGCAGACTGCCGCCGGTCCGTCCCATGGTTCCATCAGGCAGGCGTGGTACGCGTAGAAGCCCTTCAGTTCATCGCTGAGATCGTCACGGTTCCGGAAGGACTCGGGGATCATCATCATCGCCGCATGCGGCAGCGACCTGCCTGCCAGCATGAGCAGTTCGAGCACATTGTCGAAGGTCGCGGAGTCAGAGCCGTCGGGTCGGACCACCGGAGTCACCTTCTCGAGATCATCCCCGAACAGCTCCGATGCCAGCTGTGATTCACGGGCCCGCATCCAGTTGATGTTGCCGCGCAGAGTGTTGATCTCGCCGTTGTGGGCGATCAGCCGGAACGGATGGGCCAGGTCCCAACTGGGGAAGGTGTTGGTGGAAAAGCGCGAATGGACCAGTGCCATGCCGGAGCGGACCCGCTCGTCCCTGAGTTCCGGGTAGAAGCCGGGGACCTGGTAGCTGGTCAGCATGCCCTTGTAGACGATTGTCCGTGAGGAGCAGGAAGCGATGTAGAGCTCTTCTCCGGCTGCGATCTCGCAGATCCGCCGGATCACATATAGCTTGCGCTCGAAGGCGTCCTGATCTTCGGTGAAGCCGTCACCGGCACCGATGAACAGCTGGGCGACATGCGGCCGTGACCTGTTTGCGGTGTCGCCGACATGTTCGACATCGACCGGGACGTCGCGCCAGCCAAGCAGAACCTGACCTTCAGCGGCCACGGTATCGACGAGCAGAGCCTTGAGTTCTTCACGCCGTTGATCGTTCTCGCGGGGCAGGAAACACATCGCAACGCCGTAGCGCCCGACGGGTGGCAGGTCGATCCCCGCCTCTTCACGGAAGTAGACGTCGGGAAGCTGAATCAGGATGCCGGCGCCGTCGCCGGTGCTGGCGTCAGCCCCGGCGGCTCCGCGGTGCTCGAGGTTCTCGAGAGCAAGCAGCCCCTGGCTGACCACGTCATGCCTGGCTTCGTTGTCAAGTCTGGCGACCATCGCGACGCCACAGGCGTCATGTTCATTTGTCGAGTCGTAGAGGCCGTCACGGGTCGTGGACGACGGGGCAAATTCGGTCATTTGTTCGCGCTTCTCGGGCCGCAGAGCGGCAATTGATGGTCAGAGACGGGTGTACGCAGCGGCGGGAACCGCTGTCAGGAAGTGAGCCAGCCCACCGGGGCAGTTTACCGAAGGTCGGCCAACCTCATATGTACGGCGGGACAAACCGGATGGGTCGTCATGAGTCCCCGGAGATAGGGCCCTCATATCCCCTGCGGCGCTCGGGATCGGCTCCGGCAAGCACCTGGTCGGCGCCGGTCATCGCAAAAACCCGTTCGCGCAGGTGTCGTGGCAGCAGTCGAAGCGGAGCATCGAGCCACTGATTCCGGGCCGGGACCCAGACTTCACTCCCGCCTTCCTTCATCGCTTTGACGACCGCCGAGGCCACCTCATCAGGTGAGAGCATCTCCATCAGACGGGTGTCGGGCAGACCGGCGGTCATCGCCGTGTCGACCACGCCGGGGAGGATCCAGGAGATCCCGACCCCACTGCCCTTCAGTTCCTGGCGCACCGATTCCGAAAATCCGATCACCCCGAACTTGGTCGCGCAATAAGTGGCGCCTCCAGACAGTCCTGCCTTGCCCGCCTGGGAGGCAATGTTGATGATCCGGCCACGATGGCGTGGCTTCATCTTGCTGATCGCCAGACGTGTTCCGTTGATGACCCCGGTCAGGTTCACGGCGATCATCGTCCCGGTTTGTTCGGGGTCTTCCTCGTCTATCGGGCCGAGCAGCATCACGCCTGCGTTGTTGACCAGCCCGTCAAGCGGACCGAGTTCCGCCTCTGCCTGTTCCAGGAACGCCTCGAAGCTGTCGGGGTCAGTTACATCGACCTGTATCCCGATCGCCCTTTTGCCGATGTCGGACGCGGCTTTGGCAGCTGCCTCCCCGTCAAGGTCGCCGATCGCCACCCGGCCCCCGGCCGCGGCCAACTGTTCGGCGGAGGCCCGGCCGATCCCCCGGGCGCCTCCTGTGATCGCGACAACTGCTTGCTCCAGCAACTGGTCCATGCCGCCAAGATACGCTCTCAGACCCTTGCTGGCAGAGACTTTCATCCATTCAGCGCTGGTTGCGATACCGGTGGCAGCAACCGATCCCGCCGCCGGGGTCGGTTTGCTGACCGCACTTGTGGCAGGAATCGTATCTTTCCTTTCTCCTTGTGTACTGCCGATTGTTCCGGGATATCTGTCGGCTGTTTCCGGTCTCACCGCGGACGAGCTGGAGGGTGCGGATTGGAAAAAGGTCCTTGTCCCGAGCCTGATCTTCTGCGGCAGTTTCTCTGCTGTGTTCATCCTGCTCGGCATGGGGGCGACCAGGATCGGGTCGCTGCTAAGTGACCATCGGGAAGCGCTGGACAAGATCGCGGCCGCCTTGATCATCGCGATGGGAGTCCTTTTCGTCGCCTCTTTCTTCGTCACCCGGCTAAACAGGGAATGGCATGTCGACGCGCTCATGCAGCGAGCCGGCAAAGGCGGGCCGCTGGTCGCGGGCGCGGCATTCGCCTTCGCCTGGACACCCTGCATCGGCCCCACCCTCGGCGCAATTCTCTCCGCTGCTTCCCTGACTGACTCTGCAGCCCGCGGAGCGCTTCTGCTTGCGGTTTACTCGGCCGGGCTGGCGATCCCGTTTCTGCTCACCGCCCTGGCCTTCAACAGGATGACCACGGCCTTCGCCGTGGTCAAGCGCCACTACGGCCTGATCATCGCCTTCGGCGGAATCATCCTGATCATCATGGGCGTATTGATCTGGACCGGAGAGCTCTATCGCATCAACATCGAAATCCAGAACTGGATGACCAACTCGGGAATCGATTTCTGGAGCGACGTCTAGTTCCAGCGGCCAGGGTTGTCCGGCAGACCGGGCGCTTCCGGCACGGAGGGCTCTTCCCTGGTTCCCGGGGTGACGGTCACGAGTTCCTCGGCAACTGCCTCGACTTCCTCGAGTTCTTCGCCTTCCCCTTCCCGCGAGCAGACGATGTGAAACCGGCCGGTTCCGATGTTGGCATCCGGAACGATCGGCAGGCCCCGGATCTCGTCCCAGCCCAGGCGCTCGACTTCAAAGGGATTCATGCGTACCTCTGAAGCCGGATATGGGCAAGTGGCGTTGTGCTGGTCGATCGCCCTGGAGATCGCTTCGAGGTTCTTTGATTCCGCCGAACTCATGTCCCCGATAATGCCACAGAGACCCGGGAAATCAACCCGGGCCCCTGTGACTTGCCGGTTACCTGTTGGTCCACACCACCCCGACTCCACCGAAGCCGAGGTCATGTTTGGTCTGTTCGGTCAGGTCCCAGTCACGGCCGGCGATGTACGGACCGCGGTCGATCACCCGCGCCACGACTGTACGGTTGCCGTACTGAAGCGTCACTTTCGTGCCGCAAGGCAGGTACTTGTGTGCGACGCCACGGGTGGACGGCAGCAAGGTTCCGCCACAGGCGACACCGTTGCCGTAGAGGCCTGGTCCGTAGTAGGACGCGTGACCTGGGCGGAGTGCAGTGACCTTGCGATACCGGCTCGCGTCACCGATTGCCCTTGAATCGCCTGCGCCGCGCACGATGTAGCGGAAGTCTCCGGCCTCGTCCGGTTCCCAGCGGAAGCGAAAGCTGCCGTCAGGCTTGGTCCTGGTCGCGAGGATGTCACCGGTTCCACGAACCTGGAGCTTCACTGTCCGAACTCCGCGCGGACGGTAGTTGCCGCCGATCGAAAGACCCCGGCCGAGCTTCACATATGGTCCGCTCCGGTATACCCGGATTCGCCCCAGTACGTACACCCGCCTGGCTTCAGACCGGCGTCCGTCGGCGCTCAGAACCCTCAGCCGCGTACTTTGACGGGCATCGATCCTGGTTTTGTACCGCCCGTCCGAATCGGTTTCAACGCGGCGCAGGGTTTTCCATCCGTTGCCAGTGTCGGCCTGCACGCGGACCTTGCCACGGTAGGGGTTGCCGGTCTTGCCACGGAGGCGAAAGCTGCCGCCGAAATTGGCGCTGTGGTCGGCCACCTTGAGAATGACCGGCCCCTGCCGGGCAGGCTTTCCTTCCCCAGGTTTCCCGGTAGTGGTTTCCGTGCTGCTCCTGGCTTCGGCAACCAGGTTGGATGTGGCAAGAATTGCGAAACACGCAAGCATGGACATGAGGGCCGTGAAGGCCCGGCTTGTACTCATCAGATTCTTCTCCTTGTTGGGCGCCTGCGGGGTTAGCTGACGGATTCGGACGGCCCTTCCTGGCCCGGCCTACCGGTGGATCACCACCGGATTCACCCCGTACGGCCTGTCGGCCGAAAGTGGTTTCCCCGTCTCCCGGCAAAGGGAGCTCGGCACATGGACACGAGCCCACTCACCCGGTGGGTCGGATTTCCTGTCCTGTGACCAGTTATCCGACCCACTGGAATTCGTGGGTTCGCTGATTGTTAGCGTTTTGTTAGGAAGCGAGTCTGCGGTAGCGGCCACGACCTGTGTGTGCGTTCGTTCACACCGCAGGAAGCCCTGCAAAACGGGATACTCAGGCGGTGAGCCGATTGCCGAAGATCGCCCTTGCCCAAGTCAACCCCACGGTCGGTGACCTGGACGAGAACGCGGCTCTGATCACCGATTGGACCGCCCAGGCACATGCCGCCGGAGCCGAGCTGGTGATCTTTCCTGAGCTCGTCCTGACCGGCTACCCGGCGGAAGACCTCTACCTCCGTCCGGATTTCATTGCGACAGCCGGCCAGCGACTTCAGGAGATAGCTGCCGCTACACCGGATCTGACAATCCTGGTCGGGTTTCCTGACCCGGTTGGCAACCCGGTCGGACGGGCGATCTCGGCCAATGCGACTGCCGTCATTTCAAACGGTGAAGTGCGCGGGATCTATCACAAACGCCAACTGCCCAACTACGGTGTCTTCGACGAGTACCGCACCTTCCGCAACGGCAGCGGACCCCTGGTAGTTGACGTCAACGGCCTCGATGTCGGCGTGACGATCTGTGAAGACTGCTGGATCGCAGACTCCCCGGTGATGAAGGATCTCGCCCCCGGCGCGCAGCTGATTGCCAACAGCTCCGCCTCCCCTTACCACCGGGGCAAGGGACGGGAACGAGAAGAGATATTCCGACGGGTCGCGGTCTCGAAGGGGCTGCCTGTAGCGATGGTGAACATGGTCGGCGGCCAGGATGAATTAATTTTTGACGGCTCCAGCGTTCTCATCGGAGCCGACGGCGAAGTCCTGGCCCGGGCGGGACAGTTCACCGAAGACCTCGTCGTCTGGGACCCGGATTCCGAATCCGTTCCCGTGGCTGAGTGGATGGATGACCTCGATGAGGTCTACACAGGGCTTGTCACCGGGTTGCGGGACTACGTGACAAAGAACGGCTTCAGGCATGTCGGACTGGGACTCTCCGGCGGTATCGACTCCGCGCTGGTCGCCGCACTTGCGGCTGATGCGATCGGACCGGACAACGTGACCTGCGTGGTCATGCCGTCACCTCATTCCAGCGGCGAAACACAGGGTGATGCCCGCGAGATGACCAAGCGCCTCCGTACCCGACTGATGGAATTCTCGATTGAAGACACGATGAGTGCTTACGATCAGCTGCTCGGGGAAGACGCCACCGGCCTCGCAGCCGAGAATCTCCAGGCCCGGATCCGCGGCAACCTGATGATGGCTCTTTCCAACAGCCGCGGCTGGCTGGTCCTGACCACCGCCAATAAAAGTGAGACCTCGGTCGGGTACTCCACGCTCTACGGGGATATGGCCGGTGGACTCGCCCCGATCAAAGATGTCCCGAAGACTCTGGTCTATGAACTTTGCCGCCACCGCAACGGTGCCTCACCGGTAATTCCGGAATCAATCATCACCCGGCCACCTTCGGCCGAGCTGAGGCCCGGGCAGCTGGACACGGATTCCCTGCCCGGTTACGACCAGCTCGATCGGATTCTCCGCTTCTATGTGGAAGAGGATCTCGGACCGGCCGAAATTGCCAACAAGGGCGAGGATCCCGCGGTTGTCGCCGATGTGGTCGCGAAAGTGGATCGTGCCGAATACAAACGACGCCAGGCTCCACCTGGCCTCAGAATCACCACCAAGGGCTTCGGGCGCGACCGGCGCATGCCGATCACGAACCGCTATCGGCCCTGGTCACCCAAACCCGGCTAGACCGGCAAACCAAGGCTGAATCAATCCGGTCCGGACCGGCAGGCGGTTCGACTCGAGCAGGCTGTTCTACTTTTTGACGAACTGGCTGAGGTCTGCGCCGTCGGGTGCTTCCCGAACAGCCATGGTCATCTGCGCGATGGCACAGACCCGGTCTTCGGAGTCCTTGACTTCGGCTTTCCAGACCCAGGTCATCCGGCCACGATGAATCGCATTCGCGACCACTTCGACGCTGCCCCCGGAGATCGGCCGCAGCAGATTGACCGAAATGCTCTGGCCCATGGCTATCCGGCCCTCCGGCAGGACCGCCTTGGCGGTCGCCATCGAGCAGACGCTCTCGACGAGACTGGCCATGACTCCGCCATGCATGATCGCCATCGGCTGTCGATGGTTGTCACGCATCTCGAGTCGCACGATGGCAGCATCGGGGTCGGAGGAAATCCACTCGGTACCAAGCAGATTGTCGAACGGGGATTCTGGCAGCTTGACGTCAGGCATCTGCCGGGGATCATAAACGCATAGGGTTCGCTCCCATGCCGTTGAGTGAAGACAGTCGAGCGCTGCTGCAGCTTCTGCTCGGCCGAGGGAAAACTTACTCGGACATTTCGGAGCTGCTTGGCATCGAGGAAGCCGAAGTACGCAGCCGCGCGACGAAGGCGCTTGCGGAAGTGGATGCTTCGCTTCCGGCTCCGGATGCCGGTTTGACCGACTACCTGCTCGGCCAGGCCGATCCCATCGCAAGAGCCGATGTGAAGAGCCGGCTTTCCGATGAGCCGGCTCTCGCCGAACAGGCCGCTGATCTCGCCGCTCAGCTTCAGCTACTGGTGCCGTCTGCCGAACTGCCAGGAACCGCCTCGACGAGCGAGGCAAAGCCGAAGCCCGCCGCACCGAAGCCGGAACCAGCTCCTCAGGCATCCGTTGGCACTGAAGTTGTCAACACTTCTTCCGGAATCACGAACCACCAGCGTCGCCTCATCGCGCTGCTTCTCGGTGGTGCCTTCCTCGCTCTGGTGGTGATCCTTCTGGTAACTGGTGTCTTCGGTGGTTCGGACGACAACGGCGATGAAGGCCAGCCCGAACCGGCTGCGACTGTGGCAGTCCTCGAACCGGCCTCCGGACAGCAGGGTTCGGGCCAGGTGCAATTCGGCTTTTCCGGCACTACGCTCGCTGCGAATCTTCAACTCAGCGATCTTGAGCCCAGCAAGAAGGGCAAAGGCTATGTGCTCTGGCTTTACGGTTCGACCGGTGCATTCCCGATCAACGCGTCAAGGGTCGGAAAGTCCGGTGCGATCAGCGGCCAGATCACCTTGAACGAAGCGGTCATCTGCCTTGTTGCAACCGACTTCTTCCCCACGCTTCGCCTCTCCCGGGTTGACAATCAGGATTTCAACAAGGCACTCTCCCAGGCCAGCCTCGACAATCAGAGCGAGATGAGACTGCCTGAATACACGGGACAGACCGTGCTTGAGGGTCCGATTTCAATGCCCCAGACGGCCAAGGATGCGATCATCCCGATCTGCAACGGTTCCGCCCAGGCGCAGCAGAACGAATAGCCGGTCAGTCCTCCGGAATCAACTTGCCGGGGTTCATGATCCCGGCCGGGTCGAACTGCTCCTTCAAGGCGCGCAGAGCCTCGATACCGGAGTTGCCGATCTCACCTTCCATCCAAGGAGCATGGTCACGGCCGGTGGCATGATGGTGTGAGAGGGTCCCCCCTGCCTGCTGGATTGCTTCGCAGGCCGCACGCTTGATCCGCGGCCAGGTCACCACACCACCATCCCGGCCCTGAGTCGAAATCACGGTGAAATAGAGCGATGCACCATCCCGGTAGGCATGTGAAAGGTGGCACATCACGATGCCATCCATTCCGTTTGTCTTCAGGGCATCTTCCAGGGTCTGTCGGACAGTCTCGTACAGATCCTTGTGGCCGCTCCACTGCTGGGCCGTCTCCAGCGTCTCGACCAGAATGCCCCGATCGAGCAGCGCTTCACGCAGGTATGGACCATGGAAACGCCCTCTCGCCCACCCGCGGCCGGCAGCCTGACCGAGATAGATCCCCCCGCCCCGCTTCACCTCACGGATCACATCCGACCGGCTGCGGTGAACCGCGGCGGATTCCCCCTCAAAGCCGAGAATGACAAGCGATCCACCCGATCTGCTCCTCAACCGGAGATATCGCTTGAACAGGCTTCCGGCCGCACCAGAAGGCAGCGACATGGCGAGGTTGACCTCGGTTTCCGGAACATCCGAAATCCGGATTACAGTCGGAAGCGAATCAGACTGGGCGAGGCGGCGGACCGCTTCACTGCCGGCCTCGAAATCCTCGACGATCCAGGCTTCGTAGCGCTTCGTGACCGGCACCGGACGGATCCTCACGTCAACATCGGGAATCACCCCCAGAATCCCTTCCGAGCCGACAACTACTTCCCTCAAGGCCGGCCCGATCGAGGTATGAGGGGTATCCAGGGTTGAAAGCTCCGATTGCGGCGTGATCATCCTGATCGAACTGACCAGCGAGTCAAAACGTCCGTAGCCGCTTGAGGACTGTCCGGCTGAACGGGTCGCGGCAAAACCTCCGACGGTCGCGTACTCGAATGACTGCGGGTAATGGCCGAGGGTGAACCCCCGCCCGGCCAGCAGCGCTTCGGCTTCGGGACCGCGCAGGCCGGCACCGAGCCGGGCTGTCATTGACTTCTCGTCGATTTCGATGCTCCGCAATGCGGCGAGATCAAGGCTGATCACACAACCATGGGAGCCCTTCAGCGGCGTGACTCCCCCGACCACGCTGCTGCCCCCGCCGAACGGAACCACGGCAACCCCGGCTTCAGCGCAGGCTTCGAGGATCGGTCCGATCGCTTTCGCGTCCCGGGGCACGATCACCGCGTCCGGAGCGTGTTCAAGTCTGCCGCTTCTCCGCGCCAGAAGATCGAGGTAATTCTGTCCGTTCGCATGCCTGATCCGGTCCTCATCCGAGGTGAAGACGTTGGCTTCGCCAGCTGCTCTCAAAACAACTTCCGGGAGCCGGACGGCCGGTGGAAGTTCGACTTCTGAAATCTCCGGTGGTCGGCCATCACCGCCGGTGTCTATTCCGCGTTCACGGAGCATCCTTGCGCCTGCCACGCCAAGGTCGGCTGCCTCTTCGGGGTCCCCCCATCCCCACCAGCGGCTGTCTCTCCTGGGCTCCACTAGTGGCCATCCTCGCCGAAAGCCCCGGCGAGTGCCTGGAGCGCGGTGTCAATCAGGCTCTTCTGGCCCTTCTTCATTGTGAACCCTGCCAGCCTCGCTGATCCACGCAGGGTGTTGACAGTGGTCAGGGTTACTTCCGATCCCTCGCCTTGCGGCTCGATCCGGATCGAGAATGACTGTTCGGTGAGATGCTCCGCATACGGAGTGGCCTCGAGTTCGTGTTCCCAGTCGTAGCGGACGGGCCGCGTCGCACCGGTGCACCGGTAGTCGAGCCGAAGGCGCCGTCCGCTTTCCGCCCCGAGAACGGAGGTCCAGCGGGTCCGTTCCGTTCCTGGTTTGCCGGCGATGTCCTCAACCCGAAGCACACGTGGCCACCACTCGTCCATGCGGGCGGGATCACTGATCAGGTCATAGACGAGATCCGGACTTGCGGCGACGTTCGTCTTGCGGGTAACGGTGGGCAACGCGTTGATCAGCTGTCAGCGAGGCGCCGCAGATCCCGGACCAGCAGGGCATGCTTCAGTTCACTCAGGACCGAGGCCATTCGCTCGAGGCTCTCCACGGCTTCCTTGCGTCGCTGCGGGTTGCGCGAGGCCAGCTTCGGAGCCAGCAGGGTCTCAATCAGGTTGACTTCGCGGTCGGCGGAAGTCTTGAAGAGCTTCAGGTTGCGAGCGCCGACTCCGGAACGGGCCAGTTCATTCGCAGCCCGGATGATTTCCATGTCGGTTTCGTCATAAACGGTCGAGCCGTTGTCACTTTGTGGCATGACAAGCCCGAATTCAGCCAGCTCGCGGATGAATTCATGGCGGGCACCGGTCTCCTCCATCACTTCCTCCAGGGTGAAGCGGGAGCTTGAGGTTCCGATCAGCTTCGCCCGGCGGGCCGTGTTCGACGAGTTACCTGTGAGCCCGCTGACCGATGGGCCGGAAGCGAGCTCCTGGCGGATTACCCGCAGAGGCAGAAACTCGTCGCGCTGGAGGCGGAGCACTGTTCGCAACCGGTCGACGTCCGCCTGGCTGTACAGCCGGTAGCCGCCCTGGGTGCGCCTGGGAGTAACCAGCTTCTGGTCCTCGAGATAGCGAATCTTCGAGATTGAAACATCATCAAACTCTTTGCTGAGTACCTTTGCGACCGCCCCGATGGTCAATGCCTTTCGAGGACGTCTCGCGGCCATCTGGGCCTGTTCAGTCAAGGTCTGGTCGCTGAGAGTCATGCTCATCTCTCCAGATAAGTCAGTTTGTATTTGCCGACCTGGATCTCGTCGCCATCCTCAAGCCGCTGGGATTCGATCCGCTTGCGGTTGACATAGGTTCCGTTGAGCGACCCCAGGTCATCGATATAGGTGCCATCACCGCGGGAAACGAGCAGTGCGTGATTGCGGGAAACGGTCACGTCGTCCAGGAAGACCCCGGCGTCGGGGCTTCGGCCGATCGCGACCCGTTCCTCTTCCATCGGGAAGGTCTCTCCCGCACGGCCACCACCACTGCGAATGACCAGTGCGGCACCGGTGCGTTCAACCTCCGCATCGATGTCAACTGCTTCGATCTCTCCGGTCTCTCCCACCTGGTAGGTCGAGGTCCCGGGCTCCTCGTTGCCCTCTCGGCGGCCAATGAAGGTTCCGCACTTCTGGCAATAGTTGGCAGCCTCGGGGTTCACGTGGCCGCATTCGGGACAATGGGTCGCCATGCGAGCCATTATAGGGCTCTACCCTAACCTTCAACTCCGGGTTTACGGTTGGGTCGTTTCTTCCGCTGCGGCTGCGGCCTGGAGGGCCAGGATCCGGTCCCGGCCAACGCGGCCGTACAGGTAGGTGGCGACAACGCCTAGCACGATGCCAATCGCCAGCAGCGCGGTCGGCACCCAGCTGTCCCAGAACATCGCCAAACAGAGCGACGCCATAACCGGGAATACGGCGACCCGGCCGAACCAGTTGACCTCGATGTCAACTCCGTGGGAAAGACCCCACCTGGCGAGCAACAGCGTGGCGAGTTCACGGACCAGAAGCAGAACAAGCATCCATTGCGGCAGCAGTTCGAAATGCCAGCAGACGACCAGCCCGGAAAGGATCGTCAACCGGTCGATCACCGGATCCATCAGGGCGCCGAGGCGGCTGTACTGGCCAGTGACGCGGGCCAGGAAGCCGTCCACATAGTCACCGCCCGAGATCAGGAAGAAGAGCAGGGCAGCGGTCCAGTCACGGCCATCACCGGAGTTGAACGCGACGACAAGAAAAAGCGGTATGCCAAGCAGCCGCAGATACCCGATGAAGTTCGGGATGGTGAAAGGCCTCAACGGCTGACCGGCCCGAGTCGGGGCGGGTTCGGCCCCGGTCCGGTCGAGCCCGAACAGCTTGCGGACCCTGCCGGTGCCGAAAGGGGCCGAATCCCCCATCAGTCCCTTCCGGAAAGTGACCCGACAAGCCCGGCGATAGCGCCGGCGCCACCGTCAACGGCGACGCGGTGTTCCTCGCCGGAACGGCGTTCGCTCACCTCATAGATCCCGTCAGCCAGTCCCCGGCGTCCGACCACGACCCGGAGCGGGCAGCCAAGCAGTTCGGCGTCGGTCAGCTTCTGGCCCGGGCCGGCATCGCGGTCGTCATAAATGACTTCGAGGCCGCCTTCGAGCAGCGCTTCATAGAGGCTGTCAGCCTCGGCCCGTTCGGGTTCTGTTGATTTGGAAAGCGAGACAAGATGCACCTGCCAGGGGGCAAGCGGCATCGGCCAGGAGAGCCCCTTGTCGTCGGCGTACTGCTCGGCCGCAGCGGCAACGATCCGGGCCGGACCGATTCCGTAGGAACCCATGACGATCGGCTGCTCTTTGCCGTTCTCGTCAAGGAAGGTCGCACCGAGAGGCTCGCTGTAGCGGGTGCCGAGCTTGAAGATGTTGCCGATCTCGATGGCCGGCTCCAGCTCGATCGGATGCCCGTCCTCAGTGGTGTCTCCCTCGACCACCATGCGGACATCAGCCTCCTCGAAGCTGAAGTCACGACCGGGTTCAACGCCCTTTAGGTGAAGATCCGGGCGGTTTGCCCCGGCAATCAGCCCTCCGCCGGTAATCGCCTGGTCTTTGACGATCCTCACTGAAGTTCCAACCGGCCCGATGAAACCGGGAGGCCCGAGTTTCGCCTCGATCTCGTCTTCTCTCGCGGGCCGTGAAGCGATACCGAGGGAGTTCGCCAGCTTGATCTGGTTTACCTGATGATCACCGCGCACCAGCACGAGAATGAACTCGTCATGGTCGGTCACGACCGGCACAGATTTGATCAGGGAACCCGGGTCGACTCCGAGTCCTCCGGCAACCGCATCAATGGTCTTCTGTCCCGGAGTCTCGACCTCCACCGGAGCATCGAGGCTCTCCCCCGGTTCGACCTTCCGCGGATTGGCGGATGCGACCTCGATGTTGGCCGAGTAGCCGGGAGCGACAGCGATCATGTCCTCGCCTGCCGCGCAGGGTGCCATGTACTCGTGTGCTCCGGAGCCGCCCATCATGCCGACGTCGCTTTCACAGCGGTACCACTTCAGTCCGGTGCGATCGTAGATCCTGTCGTAGGCCTCAATGCAGAGGCTGTAGGTCTCGTCCAGACCGGCTTGGTCCCGGTCGAAGCTGTAGGCGTCCTTCATGACGAATTCACGGGTGCGGAGAATCCCGGCGCGGGGTCGCGGCTCATCACGTTCCTTCGTCTGGAGCTGATACACGAGCTGCGGGAGGTCCCGGTATGAGCGGATTTCGTGGGCCATGTGCCCCGTGATGCATTCCTCGTGGGTCATCGCCAGCACCATCGGGGAGCCTTTGCGGTCATCCAGCTTGAACAGTTCGTCGATTCCGATTCGTCCGGTCTTCTCCCAGGGTTCGGAGGGCTGCAGGATCGGCATCGAGATCTCCTGACCGCCGATCCGGTCCATCTCCTCGCGGATGATCTGCTCCACCTTCCGGTGGGAACGCCATCCGGCCGGCAGGTAGGTCCAGAGCCCGGCCCCCATCTGGCGCACCATCCCGGCCCGGACGAGCAGCTTGTGGCTGATCGCCTCGGCATCGGCAGGCGGGTCTTTCAAGGTCGGAAGGAGTGTTCGGGAGAGCCTCGTCATCGAGGTCGGAGCCTACCGGCCGGGCAGGCTTTTCATCTTCCGGTCATGGGCCGGAGGCTGGTCCAGCTCGAATACGCGAACCATCGCCGGAAACTAGGCCCGCGTGAAACGGCGTCCGGCGGTGGGACTCACCTCTTCGTCGACCAGCAGACTGTCGTTCTCGGCCTTCTGCGAGGCTTCATGCTCCATCCTCGCGATTTTTTCGGGGGTGAGATCCCCGGCGTTCTCGTCTTCGATCTTCTTGACCCAGGCTTCGCCTTCGGCGGATTCCTTCTCGTCGAACTCGACCTCGCCATCACGGTCGAGAGAGAGATCGATCTGCTCGAAGAGGGTGTCGACCAGCTCAGCGGTCGGAACTTTCTTGATCGCCTTGCCTTTGGCGAACACGACGCCTTCGTTCTTGGCCCCGGCGATTCCGAAGTCGGCACCTTTGGCTTCCCCAATGCCGTTCACCGCGCAACCGAGCACAGCGACTTCGATCGGTTCCTCGTACGCCTCCAGCCGCTGTTCGACCTCGGCCACCACGGCGTCCATGTCGAACTGGAGCCGGCCACAGGTAGGACAGGCGATAAGGACCGGTCCGCGTTCCCGCAGCTTGAGCGCCTTGAGGATCTCCCAGGCCACCTTCACTTCTTCTTCGGCATGGAAGGTGGAGAGGCTGATCCGCACCGTGTCACCGATGTTGTCGGCCAACAGCGCCCCCAGCCCGACCGAACTCTTCAGCGAACCGGACCACTTGGTCCCGGCCTCGGTGATCCCGAGGTGGATCGGGTACGGAATCTTTTCGGAGAGGAGGCGGTTGGCGGCGATCGTGTTCGGCACGTTGGTCGATTTGATCGAAACCTTGAAATTGGTGAAATCGAGCTCTTCCATCATCACCACAAACTCGGTGGCGGCGGTCACCAGAGCTTCGACAGGATTCTCCCGCTCAAGGGCATGAAGGTGCTTGGGAAGCGACCCCGAGTTCACGCCGATCCGCATCGGAGTGCCCTTCAGGTTGGCCAGCTCGGCCACTTCCGCGACCTTCTCCCGGCCACCGATGTTGCCCGGGTTGAGACGGATGCAATGAGCCCCGGCTTCGATCGCTTTGAGGGCGAGAGTGTGGTTGAAGTGGATGTCGGCGATGATCGGGATCGGCGAATCCTTGACGATCGTCTTCAGCGCCTCGATGTCCTTGTCACGCGGGACGGCAACCCGCACGATGTCCGCTCCAGCCTCGGCGACCTTGTTGATCTGTTCCATGGTCGCTTCGAGATTCGCGGTCTCGGTCTTGGTCATCGTCTGCACCGCGACCGGCGCCCCGCCACCGACCGGAACCCGGCCGACAAATATCTGTCTTTTCGATGCCACTGACCCTGCAGGCTACCGGAGCCCCGGGCCGGTCAGAGCCCCAGCCCCTATCTCCCCGACCAGGCCTCCAGCACCCAGCCGAGATCCTCACTGGAGGCGGCGGGGTCGATGATCAGCTGTTTCGCGTCAGGTTCGGCAGCCTGACCGGTTATCCGGCGGGCAGCCGAACTTATCCCGCGGCCCAGCGCACCGGGTTGGCGGCGGGGCAGGATGCCCCGGTCGATCCTGGCGTCTTCAACGTGGACGAGTTCCCTTCCCAATGCGTTGCCGTCACCGGTCCAGTAGATGCCGTTGCCGATCGCGGCGTCGAAGTTTCCCGGCAGACCGAGCTCGGAGGCAGCCCGGAGGGCGATCGGCGCCACAGCGAGCTGAGTTACGGTAAGCACCGGGTAAATGACGGCGGCGCTCGCCCGCGCGGGATCAATCAGGCCGGGCCAGGCCCCGTCCTGGCGTTGGAGAGTCAAGAGCGATGACGCAAGTTTGCCGGCGGTGTCCCGAAGGTCTTCCGCTCCGGACCTGACCGTCTGGCAGAGCGCATGGAGCAGGTGAAACTGGCTGGAGACAGGTACTGCGCTGCCGAGCCGCCGGCCATGGACGTCCGCAGCGAGGCCGGTTGACGAATTGATTCGTCCGGCGATTTCGGCACGGATCTCCTTGCCGAGGCTATTTGTGGTGTCTCCGGTCAGGACAGAGCTCTCGGAGAGCCCCGAAGCCAGCCAGGCCAGTTGCTCCAGAGTGACCTTGTCGAAACCACGAACGGTCGCGCGACGGATCAGGCCGTCGATCTCACCGATCGCCGAGCCACCGGCCCGGGACTCCGCCCACAGCGCAAGCCCCAGTTCCCCCGGGGTCACCGACTCGTTACCGAGGTCGCCGAGGATCCGGGTACGCAACGCCCCCGTCGAAAACGGCTGGTCGGTGCCGGCTTCTTCGGCCCTCAGCAGTCCTAGCAGGACGACGATTCCCGCCTGAAGCGCCGTCGCCGGCTCGGTTTCATCTTCGACACCTTCGATCCGCGCCGTGGCCCGGAACAGGCCGCTGGCCACCTGCAGCTCCGGCAGGCGATCCAGGGCTATCCGCTCAAGCTCTCTCGGTTCCATCATCGATATCGAGGATATCGGCGAATGGGGGAAGTCCGGCCCGGGCTAGCTGGAGTAGAGATCCTCGATTTCACCCTCGTACTTCTCGGCGATCGGCTTGCGCTTCAGCTTCATTGTCGGGGTGAGCTCGTCACCGCCAGGCAGCCACTCACCTGAAATCAGCTTGAACTTCTTGATCTGTTCAACCCGGGCAAGCTTCGAGTTTGCTTCCTCGACCGCAGCCTGGATCGCTGCTTCGATTCTCTCGTCGCCGGCAAGATCTTCGAAGCTCCCCTCGATGCCGTTCTGACTGGCCCACACAGGGGCAAAGTCGGGGTCGAGCACGATCAGGGCAACGTTGTACGGACGGCCGTCACCAACCGTCACCGCCTGGTTGATCAGCGGCGAGGAAACCTTGATCTGGGCTTCGATATTGGCTGGTGACATGTTCTTGCCGGCCGCGTTGATGATCAGTTCCTTCTTGCGATCGAGAATGGTGATGTAGCCATCCTCATCGATTTCCCCGATATCGCCAGTCAGCAGCCAGCCATCGACGATCGTCTCCGCGGTTTTCTCGGGCTTGTTCCTGTACTCCTTCATCACAAAGGGGCTGCGGCAAAGCAGCTCGCCGTCCTCTGCCACCTTCATTTCCACACCGGGAACGGGCGGTCCGACGGTGCCGATCTTGATTTTCGAAGGCGGGTTGATCGAGATCACGCCACAGGTTTCGGAAAGACCCCAGAGTTCTCCGACAGGGATGCCGATAGCGTGGAAGAACTCGAGCACCTCAACCGGGGTCGGCGCCGCTCCGGCGCTGACCGCGACGGCTTCATCGAAGCCCAGAGCCACCCGCAAGTTGGAGAAGAGCGCTTCATCTGCCGCCGCCACGCCTGCCGCCAGTTCCGGTGGCACTTCCTGGCCAGCCTGTTCCAGCCTGACTTTCTGGATGGCTGCCTGAAGCCCAGCCTGGGCTTTCTCTCGTTGTTCATCCGGAAGGCTGGCGAGATTGGTTTCCAGGCCCGCCTTGAGCTTCTCCCAGATCCGCGGGACAGCGAAGAACCAGGCCGGCCGGACCTTTGGCAGAAACTCGATGATCCGCTTCGGATCCGGGCAAATATGCACTTCCAGGCCATGCATGACAGGGGTGTAATAGTTCGCACCCCGCTCAGCGATGTGTGCCGCAGGCAACCAGGAAATCACCCGTCCGCCGTCCGGCGGGATGTCAAGGACCGAATGCATGACCGTGGTCAGCATCGACATCAGGTTGCCCTGGGTGAGCAGCACACCCTTGGGAGGGCCGGTGGTCCCGGAGGTGTAGATCAGGGTAAGCGGATCATCGAGACCGACTCCGGCCGCTATCGGGGACGGATCGAAGTCAGGGTCTTTGGCTTCGAGCTCGTCCATTGTCATCTCGCCGCCGTCGCCATCGAGGACGACCACGGTTTCGAGACCGGGCAGGTTCTTGCGGGCTTCGAGCAGATTCGGCAGATACGCGGTCTCAGTGATGATCAGACTGGTGCCGGAATCCTCGATCACGTACTGGATCTGATCGGCTGCGAGGGTCTGGTAGATCGAGAACGGCAGGGCTCCGATCGAGACAGCCGCCAGATCAATCGGGATGAAATCCGAGCGCGCACCAAGCAACATGCCAACCCGGTCACCCCGCTTCACACCGAGGGCATTGAGACCACCGGCGATCGTCCTGACCCGCTTGTCGAGGTCGTTCCAGCTTAGTTCGACTCCCTCATCTTCAGACTTGATTGCCAGCTCGTCGCCCTTGCGGGAAACCGTGTTCTGGAATGCCTCGTAAAGGTTCTTGAAATCCGGTTCAATAGCGGGTCCGCCGTTGAACTCGGTCACCGTCTGGGACGTCTGCACCTGCTCCTCCTCTGCTCTCTCCGAAAGATGCCGCGCCGGAAATGTATCCAAGCCGGTCGGTGACGCCAATAGGGGACTACCCCTAAGAGTGACTCAGCGAACGTTGAAGCCTTCGCCGGTGAGGCGGCCTATGTCGTTGTTCAGTCCCAGCAGGAACAGACCGATCACAAGGACGAAGCCGATCAATCCGGCCCGTTCCATCACCGCGAACGGAACTGGTCTCCCGCGAACTTTCTCGACGATGCTCCAGAAAATGTGACCACCATCCAGCGGCAGGAAGGGGAACAGGTTGATGATGCCAAGGGAAAGGCTGATCAAGGCGACCAGGGTCATTGCCTGACGGGCACCCACGTTCACAGCCTGTCGTGTCACCTCATAACTCCCGACCACGCCGGAGAGCTGTTCCCGCTGCTCGGCCTCATAGAGACGCGAAAGGGCTGTGACCGTGCTCGACGTCACAAACCACATGTAGTCGAGAGAAATCCGGGCTGATTCAAGCGGTCCCGGGTTCGCGTCCTCGTACCCGAACGCGAAGCCGAGGCGGCTCCGCTCGACGGACGCGTCATAAACCGGGGTTATCTGAAGTGCCTTCTCCTGGCCGTCACGCAGCACGACCACTTCGGCGGGCTTTTCGGCCCTGCAACCGTCCTTCTGCTCGCCCGAACAACGGTGAGACGCGATCTGGTTGGCGATCGCTTCCTGATCTCCCCTGACGCCGTCCACCGAGACGATCCGGTCGCCGGGCTGAAGCTGGGCTGCGGCGGGGGTTCCGGGGGCTATCTGATCGACTTCCTTGCTCGGCTGCTGGATCCCGAAAGCGAGCACCCAGAGAATCAGAAAGGCCAGGATTATGTTCACCGCAGGACCGGCTCCGATTACGAAGATCCGCTTCCAGACCGGCTGGCTGTAGTAACCACGCGCTGCGACCTCCGGAGGCAACTCTTCATCCGGGTTCATGCCGGTGATCTTCACGAAGCCTCCGAGCGGGATAGCACCGACCCCGTATTCGGTTTCCCCCTTCCTGACACCGACCAACTTCGGCGGGAAGAACAGATAGAACTTTTCCACGCGCATGCCGACCGCTTTTGCGGCGAAGAAGTGCCCGGCCTCGTGGAGGATGATCAGGGCGCTGAATGCGAGGAATGCGATCAGGAAGCTCACGGTCAGTCCAGACCGTAAATGATCTCAGAAGCGCGCTCCCGGCTCGCTTCGTCAACCGCGAAAAGCTCCTCAAACCCTTTAGCAGCACCACTTCCAACATCTTCGAGCGTCTGCTCGATGACTGTCGCGATCTGGCTGAACTCGATCTGGCCCTCAAGAAAGGACGCGACAGCGACCTCATCGGCTGCGTTCAGCACACAGGGAGCGATTCCGCCGGCTTCCCCTGCCTCCCGGGCCAGGCCAAGGCAACGGAAGGTGACCGGATCCGGTTCCTCGAATTCGAGCGTTCCGACCTTGGCCAGGTCGAGTCGCTCCACCGGAACTTCGGCCCGTTCCGGCCAGGTCAGGGCATAGGCGATCGGCACCCGCATGTCCGGATACCCGAGGTGGGCCAGGGTCGCACCGTCCCTCAGGTCGATCAGTGAATGGACGATCGATTGCGGGTGAACCACCACGTCGATCTGTCTGTAAGGCAATCTGAAGAGGTGATGAGCCTCGATCATCTCGAAACCCTTGTTCATGAGGGTGGCCGAATCGATCGTTATGCGGCCACCCATCGCCCAGGTCGGGTGGTCCAGTGCCTGTTCGACCGTGATGCCTCCGAGTTGCTTGCGCCCGCGGAAGGGACCCCCGGAAGCAGTCAGCACCATTCTCGACACCGCGTCGGGGGATTCATGTTCCATCAGTTGGAAGAGAGCCGAATGCTCCGAATCAACCGGCAGCAACTTCGCTCCGGTCGCCGAAGCGAGCTCGGTGACCAGCTCCCCGCCTATGACCAGGCTTTCCTTGTTTGCAAGCGCGACATCGACACCCTCGGTCAGGGCGGCGATCGTCGGTCCAAGGCCGGCGGCGCCGACGATTCCGTTGAGGACGATGTCCGGAGCGGTTACCCCGATCAGTTCCCGTGCGGCAGACTGTCCGGACAAGACGGTTCCGGCAAAGTTCGACTGTGCTTCAGATGCCGCTTCCGGATCAGCGACCCCGATCAGATCCAGCCCGAATCCCCGGGCCTGCGCGACAGCGGTCTGCCAATCACTGCCTACCGCAAGACCGACCGCTTCCAGGTCATCCCGGGCCGCGATGATCTCCAGGGCCTGGGTCCCGATCGAGCCGCTCGCTCCGAGTATCAGGACTCTTCTGGTCAAAGATCTGCCTTCAGCCAGCGGTGTTCCGAAACGGCAGACATCAATAGACCAGCGCGACCGAGACGTAGTAGCCGACGACAACGGTGAAGAAAACCCCGTCGAGCCGGTCCAGCAGACCGCCATGAGGCCCGAACAGGTTGCCGGTGTCCTTGGTGCCCAGATCACGCTTGATCATCGACTCGAAGAGATCCCCGACCGGAGCTATCGCTGCCACCGCCGCACCGAGGATCAGGGCGTCCACGCCCGAAAGCCAGTCCTGGTACAGGCCTGCACACCAGACTCCGAGCATTCCAATCAGAAAGCCACCGATCAGGCCTTCGATCGTCTTGTTCGGTGAGAGATTGGGAGCAAACCGGTGGGCGCCGAACATCCGTCCAACGGCATAGGCGCCGGTGTCACAGGCAAATGTTCCGACCAGGACGTTGACGAGCAGGGCCGCGCCATGGTCCGGCAACTCCCGGAGCAGCACCGCGTGGACCAAAGCGATGCCAATCCAGAAGGTGCCGAGCAGAGTCACCGCGATCGAGCCGGTCACATTGCTGCGGTCACTCCGTCTGGCCGCCGCAATGAAGATCAGCAGGAAAGGCAGTGCCACGAACATCAGGATGTTGAACTGCGTCCCGAGCCAGGAAGCCATGACCATGCCGGCCAGAGCCAGATAGGCAGGAATCTGAAACGGCCGGTAGCTATCGGCCATCAAGAAGAACTCACGCAGTCCGAGACAACCGAAAACGACCAGTGCGCCGGCAAACCAGGGACCACCCAGCACGATGATCACAATCGCGACCACGATCCAGGGAATCGCGACCAGAATTCGTTTCGCGGTCTCTCCCATCAGATCACTTCCCTCTTTCCGAAGCGGCGCTGCCTCTTGCCGTATTCCGCCAGTGATTCCTCGAATGCTTCCCGGCTGAAATCAGGCCATAGCTCATCCCGGAATATGAACTCCGAATAGGCGCACTGCCAGAGCAGGTAGTTCGAAATCCGCTGCTCGCCACTGGTCCTGATCAGGAGTTCCGGGTCGTTCATCTCGGGGGCGTATAGGCACTGGCGGAACTCCTCTTCGGTGGTTCCGTTGAATCGGCGTGCGGCATCGACAATCTCGGCCCGTCCGCCGTAGTTGAACGCGATGAAGAAGGTGATCGTGTCGTTTCCGGCAGTGATCGCCTCGGCTTCTTCCATCTGCTGCTGGAGCTTTTCCGACACACCATCCCTGCGCCCTATGAAGCGCATCTTCACTCCCTGCTCGTTCAGCTCCGGGGTTTCGTCGACGATCCGCCGCGAAAACATCTCCATAAGCGCCGCGACTTCCTCGCTCGAACGCGACCAGTTCTCGGTTGAGAACGAGAAGACCGTGAGCTCCTTGATCCCGAGCTCGACCGCGTCACGCAGACGGGCTTTCACGGTATCGGCGCCGGCCTTGTGCCCTTCATTGACCGGAAGACCGCGACTCTGGGCCCAGCGCCCGTTGCCGTCGGTGATGATGGCTACATATCGAGGTGTCACACCTCGAGGATCTCTTCTTCCTTGCCCTTGAGCATGGAATCGATCTCCGCTATTGCGCCATCGGTGAGTTTCTGGAGGTCTTCCTCGCCACGGCGTTCGTCATCCTCGCCGACTTCGCCTTCCTTCTTGAGCTCCCGCAGGTCAGCCATCACGTCGCGGCGCACGTTGCGAACGGCAACCCTGCCGTCTTCGGCCACCCCGTGAACAACCTTGACCATCTCCTTGCGGCGTTCTTCGGTCAGGTCCGGAATCTGAAGCCTGATCACATTGCCGTCATTTGACGGCGTGAGGCCGATGTCAGACTCCTGAATTGCCTTTTCGACAAGGCCGATAGCACCCTTGTCGTAGGGGGTAACAGTGAGCAGCCGGGCTTCCGAAGCGGCGACATTTGCCAACTGGTTCAGGGGCGTGTTGGCCCCGTAGTAGTCGACCATGATGCGATCGAGAAGATGCGGAGTGGCGCGGCCGGTCCGAACCGTGGCAAACTCGCCACCCGTCGATTCGACCGTCTTGGCCATCCTCTCCTTCGCGTCTGAAAGCAGGTCGTCGATCATGCTGATGCCTCCTCGGGCGATCCGTTTTCGGCGACCCTGGAGCTGACCAGCGTGCCCACTTTCTCGCCGGAAACGATCCTATCCATATTGACCTCTTCGGCCATGTTGAAGACGTAGATCGGAAGGTCATTGTCCATGCAGAGACTGAGCGCGGTTGAATCCATCACCTTGAGGCCTCTTTCAATCGCTTCCTTGTGCGTGATTTCCGGGATGAACTTCGCGTCGGGATTGGCTTGAGGGTCGCTGTCGAAGACCCCTTCCACCCCGTTCTTGGCCATCAGAATCGCTTCGACATGCATTTCGAGTCCGCGCAGTGCGGCTGCGGTGTCAGTCGTGAAAAAGGGATTGCCGGTACCGCCTGCGAAAATGCAGACGCGTCCCTTCTCCAGGTGCCGCATGGCCCGACGTCGAATATAGGGCTCTGCAACTTCTTTGACGTCGATGGCCGAGATCACACGGGTGAAATGCCCGTGCTTCTCAAGGACGTCCTGGAGAGTCAGGGCATTGAGTACCGTTGCCAGCATGCCCATGTAGTCACCGGTCGCCCGATCCATGCCCTGGGCTGCACCATCGACTCCCCGGTAGATGTTGCCGGCCCCGACGACAATCGCAACCTCGACGCCGCGATCGCGGATGATGCCGATCTGTCGGGCGATCCGTTCAACTTCATCGGGATCGGTTCCGAAATCCAGCTTGCCCATCAGGGCTTCGCCGGAAAGTTTCAGCATTATCCGCTTGAACCGCGGCGCCTGGTCACTCATCAGCTGATCAGAAACTACCTGTTACTCCCCGATCCGGAAGCAGGAGAAGCGGCTGATGACCACATTTTCTCCAACTTTGGCGGAGATGGCTTCCCTCAACTGTTCGATGCTTTTTGAATCGTGCTTCTCGGTATTCACGTGCTGCTGCTCAAGCAGGGCAATGTCCTTGGCCCACTTCGCTACCTGGCCTTCAACGATCTTCTCGACGACGTTGTCCGGCTTGCCTTCTTCCCTGGCCTTTTCTTCGAAGACACGACGCTCGGCCGCGATCTGATCCTCGGGAATGTCTTCCCTGGACACATGAGTCGGGGAGGCGGCGGCGACGTGCATCGCTACCTCGTAGGCGAATGCTGCGAAGTCCTCGTTGCGGGCGACGAAGTCGGTCTCGCACTGGACTTCAACCAACGCGCCGACCTTCCTGTTGGCGTGGATGTAAGACGCAATCACACCTTCGGAAGTACCCCGGTCAGAGCGCTTCGCGGCGGAAGCCTGGCCCTTCACCCGCAGGAGCTCCACCGCGCGTTCAGCGTTGCCATCAGCCTCGATCAGCGCGGCTTTGGCATCCATCATGCCGGCGCCTGTCTGTTCGCGCAGCGCTTTTACGTCAGCAGCCTTGATGTCTGCCATCAGTTGCTCTCCTCGGTTGATTCGTTTTCGTCGGTCTTTGCTGCCTCTTCGGCAACCGGGTCCGGGTCCGGAGCGACAGCCTGGGGATGCGGGTTGTCCGGCACGGCCTGCGGATGCGGGTTGTCCGGGACAGCCTGAGGATGCGGCTCGTCCGGCACGGCCTGCGGATGCGGGTTGTCCGGGACAGCCTGAGGATGCGGCTCGTCCGGCACAGCTTGCGGATGCGGCTTGGCGGCCTGCTCCTTCGCAGCAGCGTCAGCCTTGGCCTTTTCCTCACGCTGACGGGCTTTCTCCTCGGCCTGCTCCTTCTCGATCTGCTCGCGGCGGGCGCGATCTTCCTCTTCCCGCTTCTTGCGCTCGGCTTCTTCCTTCTCGCGACGCGCCTGCTCTTCGGCGCGGCGCTTCTCCTCAACCACGGCCCAGGCACCGGCACCCTTCTCGATGGCGGAACCGACGGTCGAGATCACCAGCTCACAGGAGCGGATCGCGTCATCGTTGCCGGGAATCACATGGTCGATATGGCCGGGGTCGCAGTTGGTGTCGACAAGCGCGATGACCGGCAGACGCAGGCGAGTGGCCTCCCGCAGGGCGATTTCCTCTGACTTGAGGTCAGTGATGAAGACGGCGTCGGGAACGCGGTCCATGTCAGCCACACCACCGAGCGCAAACTCGAGTTTGGCCAGCTCGGCCTGCATGTTCATGCGTTCCTTGGTCGGGAGCAGTTCGATCTGCCCCGACTCGACCAGCCCGCGAATCTCATGCATACGCTTGATCCGCTGCGACGCGACGTTGAAATTGGTCAGAAGGCCGGGCAGCCAGCGCCGGTTCACGAACGGCATGTTCGACTTGCCGGCCCAGTTCTCGACTACATCGGAGGCCTGCTTCTTGGTGCCGACGAACAGGACCTTGCCACCACCCGAGGTGAGTTCACCGACGAAGCGGCGCGCTTCCTCGAGCATTTCCTCGGTCTGCATGAGGTCGATGATGTGAATCCCGTCGATTTCGCCGGCGATGTAACGGCGCATGTTCGGGTTCCAGCGGCTGGTCTGGTGACCGAAGTGAACTCCGGCTTCCAGGAGTTCCTGGATTCCTACCTGGGACATACTTCTCCTTGAAATTGGCTTGAACTGCGGATCCGCCCGGGCCGTTTCGGTGGGATCCGCTCGAAGACCATCTCCGGGCGGCAGGAGCCACCGTCGTATCCCGGGGGGTTGGGAATACGGACAGCAGTCCAGTCTAGAGGGATCCGGCTTGGCGTGCGGCTTCGAGGGTTCTGGCGAGGTCTTCTGGCAAATCCGTCCTGAAAGCCAGCTCTTCGCCGGTCCGGGGATGGCGGAATTCAAGCCGGGACGAATGCAGAAACTGACGGTCAAGCCCGTATCTCAAGGGTCCGCTGTAAGTTGCGTCCCCGACCAGCGGGTGCCCGATCGCTTCCAGGTGAACACGGATCTGATGGGTGCGGCCGGTCTCAAGCCTTACTTCAAGGAGGCTTTCCCGCCGCAGCGTTTCAACTACTTCGAAATGGGTTCTTGCTTCCCGGGAGCTGGCCCCATTCACCGCCATCCGGTGCCTTTTTCGTGAGGCGCGGCCGATCGGTGCGTCAACTGTGCCGGTGCGGGAACGAAACCGGCCGTCGGCAAGTGCCAGGTATATCCTCGCGACCTTCCGATCACGAATCATTCGCTGAAGGTCGGCATGAGTCTGTTCTTCCCGGGCCACGACCATCAGGCCGCTGGTTCCCCGGTCCAACCGGTGAACGATGCCCGGCCGCTCGGGGTCGTTGCCGCCAGCAAGCTCGTCTCCGAGGAGTTCGACCAAGGTCTCACCCTCATGCGAGGGTGCCGGATGGACCACAAGATCCCACCCCTTGTCGACTACGGCGAGGAATTCGTCGCGGTAGACGATGCGAAAGCCCTGTGGACCGGGCTCTTCGCTTTCTTCCGCTTCAGCGCCCATCGACGACGGACTCCCCCGGTTTTTGATTTGTATTGCCGGTCAGAAGCGAGATCGCCAAGAGGATCACGCCAACGGTGATCGCACAATCGGCCAGATTGAAGGCCGGCCAGCTGGGCAGAAGAATGAAGTCGGTTACGTGTCCGAGCCTGATCCGGTCGATCAGATTGCCGGCCGCGCCGCCCAGGATCAGCCCGCCGGCGACCCAGGTCAGATTGCTCTCGGGTGCGGAGGCGATGAATGCCCCCAGGGCGACAAGCGCAAAAGCAGCGAGCAGTATTACGAAGACGCCTCCACCTCCGGCCAGACCGAAAGCAATTCCATCGTTGTGGGTCAGTGTGAACTGAAGAGGCCCCAGCACATCCACCAGCTCGCCTTTCATGATCCTGTCGGTGACCAGCTCTTTTGATGCCTGATCAAGCAGGAGTACTCCGAAGGCGAGCAGTCCCGCCAGAATAAGGTGCCGGTACCCCTTCACTTCAGCCCCGGACGATCGCGACGATCACCTGCTGCGCGACAAGCAGGAGGAGCACACCGACCACCGGACTCAGGTCCAATGCGAATCCGCCGCCGCCGACCGGAGGCAGAAACCGCCGGAACAGGTTCAGGTAAGGGTCGGTTGTTTCACGTACAAAGTTCGCGACTGCCTGCACTACCGGGTTGTCGGGGAGACGCGGAATCCACGACATGAGCACCCGGAGAAAAACAAGGATGATGAACACCGTGAACAGTGCGTTGACATAGGCCGCTGCATCACCGCGAGTCAAAGCGAGTAGGGACGTCACGATTCAGTTGCCGCGCATCCGCGAAACCGACGCTTCGAAGGCTCTGCGAAAAGCATCGGCTCCACCCGCCGCGGCCAGAGCCTCGAGGCCGGCCTCGGTGCTGCCACCGGGGGATGCAACCGCGACCTGGATCTCGAATGGTGTGCGCCGGCCAAGCAAGGCCGCTGTTCCGGCCATTGATTCCGCGACCATCCGAATCGAAATCTCCGGATCCAGCCCGTCTGAAACTCCTTCGCTTCCGAGCGCTTCTGCGACAGCCGCAAAATAAGCGGGTGTGCAGCCCATCACCGCGGTGGCGGTGTCGATCCGATCATCCGGCAGTTCGTACACGCTGGCCAGTGACCCGAGCATGCGACGGGCCTCTTCGACAATCCCGGGATCCGCTCCTTCCGGGTCGGCCATGCAGATAACTCCCTGCCTCACCTCGACACCCAGGTTCGGCATCAGCCTGATTACTGTGCTCTGCGGAAAGGTCTCTTCGAGTTTCGAGAGTGGAGTTGCGCCCAGCAGGGAAAGCACCGCTCGGGGTGCGGGGATTCCGGCGGCGATTTTCTCAAGATCTTTCGGCTTCACTGCAACCACGACGAAGTCGGACTGCTCGACCAGTTCCGCATTCGAGCCGATCGCCTGACCTCCAACCTCGGTGGCAAGCGCGGTAGCCCGCCCTGAACCGGAATCAGTGAACAGCATGGTCGAAGGCGCGTCCCGATCGGCGCCGGCCCATCCGCGCGCCATCGCTGCTGCCATATTTCCGGAACCTATGAATCCGACGATCATGCCGGACACTTTATGTGTTCAGACCAGGATCAGGACTGGTTGAAGAAGCCCTTGTCGATCAACCTGGCCTTCTCCTCAGCCGAAACCTCTACGTTGCGCGGGGTGAGCAGGAAGACCTTTTCGGCGATCCGCTGCATGCCACCATCCAGTGCGTACGTCAGTCCCGAAGCGAAGTCAATCAGCCGTTTCGAAAGCTCATGGTCAGTGGTCTGAAGGTTGAGAATGACCGGCACCTTGCGCTTGAACTGGTCGGCGACCTGCTGGGCATCGTTGAAGTTGCGGGGTATCACCAGGTGAACCTGGACATCGTCCCCGCCATTGTCACTCCCTACCGATCTGAGCGAACGGGTCCTTCCGCCTCCACCACCTGAAGGCAACGGGTCCGCATCGGAGAAAATGTCGTCGATATCGTCGTGACGTCCGCGCCTCGATGTGGGCAGCCGGCGCACATTGGCTTCCCGGCTTCGCCGGCTACGACGGCTTTCGTACTCATCTTCTTCTACGAAATCATCTTCGTAGTCGTCGTGATCGTTGTAGTGATGGTCGTCTTCCTCGGCGAGACCGAAGTAGACGAGCGTCCGATGCCATGAATCGCGTAGTGCCATAGGTATGCCGTTTTTCGCTCAGTGGAGGTTGATTCCTCCCAGGTCCGGAAAAGTCAGGGGGATTATCCCTGAATTACCGGTTTTGCAGCGAAAATCGCAGTTTCGGGTTCAGTCCAGCCAGGCGATGCCCGCCTGGCGCCCCGTCCTGCCCCGTTCGCGGCGATGTGAAAAGAAACGCCTGTCGCAATACGTGCAGATGCCGGCGATCTCGATTTCCTCCACTCCGGCTCGCGAAAGCTGGCGTCTGGCGACCTCGGGCAGGTCCATATTCCTGCCGTGCATGAGCCCCGGGCCCAGATTTGTGAACGCCGCCTCGACTTCCGGCCCAACTTCGAAGCAGCAGGGGCCGATTCCCGGTCCCACTGCAGCCCGCCGGGCACCAACGCGCTGCCTCGCAGCATCGATGATTCCAGCCGCGAGCCCCCGCCAGCCGCAATGGAGCATTGCCACACCATGGTCACCAAGCAGAGCCACAGGCAAGCAGTCGGCCACCAACACGAGTTGTGGTCGGGCGATCTTGTCGGTGAGTTGCCCGTCTGCCTCAGGCGGAGGGCTCTCTCCCGGCGAGGCGAAATGCGGAAATCCCGTTCCATCATTGAAATCCAGTCCGGCCCCGTGGACTTGCCTCCCCATATCCACTGCCTCCGGATCGACCCCAAGGCACCTGGCCAGCCGCAGCCGGTTCCTGACTACGTACTCCCGGTTGTCTTCGGTGAGAATGCCAAGGTTCAGGCTGGCGAAAGCACCTTCGCTCACCCCGCCCTCCCTGCTGGTGAAGCAGGCTGTCGCTTCACCTCCGAGGTCGGCCTCGAGCCAGGACACTCCGCTGCTTTCACGCCAGATCAAACCGTGCCGCCTCCCACCGCAGCCAATGCGACGCGTAGCTCTTCTTCTGCCCCGCTCGTTCCCCGGTTCAGCTTCGCCTCAAGAGCCGCGTCGATCGCCTCACCAACCAGTGGGCCTTCCGGCAACCCGGCTGCGATCAGATCCGCACCGGTGATCTCGAGTCCGACCCTACGCCAGTTCCGAAGCCATTCATCCAGCCAGGCTCCGCCCGCTGCCCTGGCCAGGAGCACCGAGAGAAGGTCCCTTCCCCTTGCCCGGCAATAGCCAGCCCAGGGAGTTGGTGGGCTCTCGACCAGGTCTTCGAAACTGTCTGTTTCACTGAAAACTGCGGCGAGCACCGCTTCCTCGCGAGGCACTATGCCCTCCCAGGGATCAAGCTCAAGCAACTCGATTGCGACTTCGGCCAAGTCGAGACGGGCCCCGTCGAACTCGATCAAACCCCAGATTCGGGCGAGTCTCAGCGCGTCAAGCGCATTGTCTTCAAGGGCGAGGAGCCGGACCTCATGTTCCACCCGGTCCCGCGAGACGGTACCGAGGTCGGTCCGCAGGAGAAGCTCCGCTGTTTTCGGTTCGAGATCGAAACCGAATCGGGCTGCATACTTGGCTGCCCTCAGCGCGCGGGTCGGATCATCGACGAAGGAATCGTCGTGGAGCACCCGCAGCACTCCTGACTCGAGGTCCGCGAGGCCACCGCAGGGGTCGACCAGCGCCGAATCGGGTTCAAGGCTGATTGCCATCGCATTGATCGTGAAGTCACGCCGCCGGAGGTCTTCATCGAGGCGGCCGGGATTTACATCCGGCAGTGCCCCCGGGCGGGAATAGGTCTCGGTCCTGGCTGTGGCGATATCCACGAGGCTGCCTTCGACCTTCAGGTCCACCGTCCCGAAACGTTCGTTCAGCCTTGCTTCCGGGTCAAGGCTCCGCGCCAGAGGCATCGGATCGCCTTCGACGACGAGATCGATGTCATCAACCCTGAAATCGGCCAGACAGTCACGAATCGCCCCGCCGACCAGATAGACGTCAGAGATCGCTGAATCCCGTGCCAGTGCCAGGACCGGATGGGTCCAGATCAAGGATGCAAGGCGGTTGAAGTCGGGGTCAATTCCGGGGGCCATTGGTGTTCTCGCGTACCATGATCCCTTCTTCGGATGAATGACAGCCCGACCACACCCGTAAACGAACCGGAAAAGTCACCCTGGTACAGGGAACGCCGCAAAGTCGTGGCGGTTCTTCTGGTCGCCCTTGTCGCCCTGGGTGGAATCGGTTTGATCGCCTGGAACGAGCTGAAGCGGCCCGAGGACGTAAGCAATCCAGACGTTCCTTTTGAGGCACCGGTTGAAAAGCCAAAGGCGGTTCCGAAGGACAAGACCGTCAACTGGAGCACCTTCCGGCTCAACCCGCAGCGCACTGGATACCTTCCGGTCAATGGCATTCGGCCGCCATTCAAGCGGGTCTGGAAATACGGCGATCAGCCTCTGCTCGAGTTCCCGCCGATCGTGGTGAACGGCCGGCTCTACTTCGTGGACAACGATGGTCATGCCAGGGCGCTGGACGCCGACACGGGCCGTGAGATCTGGTACCGCCGGATTGCGGACCTGAACGCTTCGACCCCGACGTATTCCAAAGGCCGACTCTACATAGTGAACCTCGAGCCGGGGCATGTTCTGGCACTAGACGCCAGGAACGGCCGCAGAATCTGGCAGAAGGACCTTTCCTGCCGTTCCGAATCCTCACCGGTCGTGGTTCACAACCGCGTCTATTTCGGTTGTGAGAACGGAGTTCTTTACGCCCTCAAGGCCCGCAACGGCAAGCAGGTCTGGGAAACACCGGTTTCCGGGGCGATCAAGGGAGCCCCTGCCTACGAAAACGGCACCCTGTTCGTCGGCGACTATGGCGGCGTGATGACCGCGGTCCGGGCCCGGACCGGCGCGATCAAATGGCAATCCGACGGGCTAGGTGACAGTTTCGGACGGGCCGGGTCTTTCTACTCGACACCAGCGGTTGCTTATGGCCGGGTCTATCTCGGCAGCAATGACGGTCGCGTTTACAGCTTCGATGCCGAGACCGGTGAGCTGGCCTGGACGCATTCGACCGGCGGCTGGGTCTACTCCGGCCCATCGGTCGCCAAAGTGCCAGGCACCCCGCCCACGGTCTATATCGGCTCCTTCGATGGCAACGTGTATGCCCTGGACGCGAAGTCCGGCCAGACCCGCTGGACCTACTCGATGGGCGGCAGGGTGATCGGTTCGCTCAGCGTAATCGGTCGAACCGTTTACGCCGCGACTTTTGACGGGACCAACACCTACGGGATCAGCGCCAGGACCGGTCGCAAGGTCTTCGAGTTCCATACCGGCGCCTACATGCCGGGTATTTCCGACGGGAAGAAGCTCTACCTGGTTGGCTACTCCAGCATTCACGCCCTGCTGCCGATCACCGTGAGGCAACAGCGGATCATCAGGCGCCGGGCCGCCGCCCGAAAAGCCGCCCGCCAGAAAGCGCGAAGGCAAGCCGCGCGGCAGGAAGGGCAGCAACCCGGCGGACGAGGCAACGGCGCCAAGTCAGGTAACTGACTGTGGACCCCGGTTTCGAGGCAAGGCTTGCCCGACGAAAAGAGCAGGTGCGTCTTCGGGAAATCCGTCGCCGACGGGTGATTTTCGGATCGGTGGGAGTGCTTCTCCTGCTGGCCGCTCTAGCCATTCTCTTTGTCCGGGGCGCCGGCGAACCGGGTGGGCCCGGGGGCGGCGGTGAGCCGGTCGCATCACCCGGTAGCGATGCGAACGAAGCCTCAAAACCGAAAACCCGTCCGCAGCGCGGCGGAGCCAAACCAGATGGAACGTGGACGGCGCAGAAGGGCCCGGTTCCGATCCTGATGTATCACGTGATCGGACCCCCGGCCGACGACGAAACCTATCCGGACCTGTTTCTTGACACCGCCGATTTTCAGTCGCAGGTTGACTGGCTGGCCGACAACGGCTACACCGCGGTAACTCTGGTTCAGGTACAGGACGCATGGTACGACGGTGGCACGTTGCCACCCAAACCGATCGTGCTTTCCTTCGATGACGGCTACCTCGGCCAGTACCTCGATGCAATGCCGATCCTCGAGAAGCAAGGCTGGGGCGGTTTGCTGAACCTCAAGTCCGAGGGTTCGGACCTGTCGTCGAAACAGGTCAGGAAGATGTACATGGCCGGCTGGGAGATTGGCTCCCACACCATCACCCACCCCGACCTCACCACCGTTGACGCGGCAACTCTCGAGCATGAACTGGTCGGATCGAAGACGCAACTGGAGCGTGACCTCGGTATTCCGATAGTCAACTTCTGCTACCCCGCCGGCCAGTACAACGATGAGGTCGCCCGGGCGGTTGAAGCCGCCGGCTATCGTGGCGCCACCACCGTCAATCCCGGCCTTGGGGAGCGCTCAATGCCCTTCGAGCTGAACCGGATCCGGATAGATCGGGGTGACGGCGCAGAAGCTCTCGCCACCAAGCTGTCGGCTGCCGGAGCCTGAGCCGGCCGCAGGACCGGCACTTCCTAGACGCGGACCGGGATTTCGTGCATGGCCATGTGTTCCTTGGCCTGCCCGACCGTGTAGTGGCCGTAATGAAATATCGAGGCGCACAGAACCGCGTCGGCCTCACCTTCCCTGATCGCATCGACCAGATGACCGAGGTCCCCGGCGCCACCCGAAGCGATCACCGGCACATCGGTTGCCCGGGCCACCGCGCGGGTCAGTTCGAGTTCATAGCCGATGTTGGTGCCGTCCCGGTCCATGCTGGTCAGCAGGACTTCTCCTGCCCCGAGCCGGGTGGCTTCTGTCGCCCATTGAATTGCGTCCCGACCGGTCGCCACTCTGCCTCCGTTGAGGTAGACGCCGTAACTTCCGTCGTCTTCCCTCTTGGCATCGATCGCGATGACCACACACTGGGAGCCGAACACCTCGGCCAGCTCACCCAGCAGCTCCGGCCGCTTGAGTGCAGCGCTGTTAACCGCGACCTTGTCGGCTCCGGCACCAAGCACCGCCCGGGCATCCTCGACCGAGCGGATGCCGCCCCCGATCGTGAACGGAATAAAGACGTTCTCCGCCGTGCGGCGGGCAAGGTCGACGATTGTGTCTCGTCCTTCGTGGGAGGCCGTGATGTCCAGGAAGACAAGTTCGTCGGCACCCTCGGCGTCGTAGCGCTCGGCCAGCTCGACCGGATCCCCGGCGTCACGGATGTCGACGAAATTGGTGCCTTTGACGACGCGGCCATTGTCAACGTCCAGGCAGGGAATGATCCGCTTCAGTTCGCTCACCGGAGTGCCTCGATCCCTTCGCCCACTGTGAACCTGCCTTCGAAAAGGGCTTTGCCCACGATCACACCTTCGACGTTAGCCGGAGCGCGCCGGGCCAGGTCCTCCAGATGGCCGAGGTTCCCCACACCGCCGGAGGCGATTACCGAAGCGTCTGTGGCACCGGCAACCCGGATCAGTTCGGGGATGTTCGGACCTTCCATCGTTCCATCCACTTCGATCGGGGTAAAGAGAAACCGCACCACGCCGCGGCGGGCGAGTTCCTTGGCAGCATCGGCAGCGTCCACCCCGCTCGACTCTGTCCAACCGGCCAGGGAAACCTGACCGCCGCGTGCGTCGATCCCGACCACGACCTGTTCCGCCCCGCGTTCCGCGATCAAGGCATCGAGGAAATCCCGGTCACGCATCGCCGCAGTGCCGACCACGACCCGGTCCACCCCGGCGTCGAGGATTCGTCCTGCGCTTTCGAGGTCACGAATACCGCCCCCGACCTCGATCGGGCAATCTACGGCTGATGCGATCCGTTCGATATGGCCGAGGTTGACCTGCTCGCCGGTCCTGGCACCATCGAGATCGACCACATGGATGTACTGCGCCCCGCCATCGGCCCACTGACGGGCGGCATCGGCAGGATCGTCGAAATACCGTGTTTCCCGGTCATACTCTCCCTTCATCAGGCGTACCGCCTTGCCGCCGAGGATGTCAATCGCCGGATAAAGGATCACGAGCAGATCTCCTTGAAGTTGGTGAGCATCCGAAGACCGGCCGAACTTGACTTTTCGGGGTGAAACTGGACCCCCCAGACCTTGTCTCGTCCAGCCGCACAAGCGAAACTGCTGCCGTAAGTGGCGGAGCCGATCAGCTCGTCCCCCGACGGCCTGACGACGAAGGAATGGACGAAGTAGAAGGGCTCACCCGGTCGCAGACCGTTCGTCAGCTGATCCGGCTTTTCCCAGGTTACTTCGGCCCAGCCGATATGCGGAACCTTTCGGCCACCCGCCGGAACCTCGACTACGTCACCTTCCAGCAATCCAAGTCCTTGAGCACCACCCTGTTCGATCGAGGATTCGAACAGCAGCTGCAGCCCGAGGCAGATACCGAGAACCGGTACCTGACGGGCCACGGCATCGTTCAGCATCCGGTCAAGCTCAAGTTCCCGGATCCGTTTCATCGCCTTGGGGAAGGCGCCGACCCCAGGCAGGATCAGACCGTCTGCTGCCGCTATCTGCTCCTCATCCGATGTGACTGCCGGACTCGCCCCGACTCGCTCCAGCGCCTTCTCCACAGATCGCAGATTGCCCATTCCGTAATCGAGAACGGCGATCCGGGGTCCAGGAGCCACATCCGGGAAGTCGGGAGTCAAGCGTTCAGCGTGCCCTTGGTGCTGGGCACGCCCTTCTCTTCAGGGTCAATCGAGACAGCAACCCGCAGCGCCCGGGCGAATGCCTTGAAGGCGGCCTCAATCATGTGGTGGACGTTCGAGCCGTAGCGGATGTTCATGTGAAGGGTGATCTTCGCTCCGCCGGCAACCGCCCGGAAGAACTCCTCGGTCAGTTCGGTTTCGTAATTCGCGATTGAAGTGACGGGAATGTCACCCCGGAAGACGGAAAGCGCGCGGCCGGAGATATCCAGCGCACATTCCGCGCAGGCCTCATCCATCGGCACCACGGCACTGCCATAGCGCCTGATCCCGGCCCGGTCTCCCAAGGCCTGGTCGAGGGCCTGCCCGAAGACGATCCCGACATCCTCGACCGTGTGATGCGAACCGGTTTCCAGATCCCCCGTCGCTTCCACTTCAAGACCGATGTTGGCGTGACGGGCGAGCAGGTCCAACATGTGATCGAAGAATCCGATCCCGGTCACAGCACGCGATGCCGTGCCGTCGAGATCAAGTTGCAACTCGATACCTGTTTCCTTGGTCTTGCGTTCGATTGTTGCCTGTCTGCTCATGGTTCTTCCTGATCGGGATCGTTTGCCCGGGCGGTGGCCGACAGCCCGTGGACCGGCAACCCTTCCGCGCGGGCCAGCGCATCCAGCGGACCGGCCAGGTGGCGGGCCGATTCGGCGTCCAAGCTTACCCGCGCTGTTCCCCGCCGGAAGGTGGAAGGAGATAGTGGGCCGAAAATCCTGCCGGTACCGTCGGTTGGCAGGACATGGTTCGAACCGGCGACGTAGTCACCAAACGCGGTCCCGGTCAACTGCCCGGCAAAGACACAGCCGGCCGTCCTGACATCACCGGCGAGCGCAGCCGAATCGGAGCCCATTAATTCGAGGTGTTCCGGCGCGAGCAGGTTGACCAGCTCGATCGCTTCCCTGGCCGATGGCGCTTCGACCAGGGCAAGCCTGCAATTTTTGACCGACGGGTTCTCTGATTCCACCGCATTCACTTCAGCTTCGAGCGTCCCGAGCACATCCGGAGCGGTCGAGATCGCAACGAGGGGGCTTTCTTCACCGTGTTCAGCCTGGGCGCAAAGGTCCAGCGCGGCCCAGCGCAGGTTTGTCCGGTCATCGAGCACAACGGTCAGATCCGATGGTCCGGCAAGCGAGTCGATCGCCACTTCACCGAACACCTCCCGTTTCGCGGCCTGGACCCAGGCGTTGCCGGGTCCGGCGATCACATCGACCGGATTGATCGTTTCGGTTCCGCGAGCAAGGGCGAATATTGCCTGGGCGCCACCGATCGCATGGATTTCATCGACCTCGCAAAGTGCCGCGGCGGCCAGCGTGGTCGGATCGATCATTCCATCGAATCCAGGCGGCGTGGCCAGGACTACCCGCTCGACCCCGGCCACTCGCGCAGTCACACAGCCCATGACCACTGTCGAGGGGTAGGAAGCGCGCCCGCCGGGGGCATAGATTCCGGCGGCTCCGACAGGCACTTCGCCAACCGTGACGGTGTGGCCTTCCGGCAAGGTGACCGTTTCTTGCCCTTCGGTCAGTTGGGCTTCGGCCACCAGCCTGACATTCCTCGCGGCCAGATCCAGAGCGCCGCGAACATCAGGATCGAGGTTTTCGAGTGCCTCGAAGGCGATTCCCATCCCGACTCTGAGGCTCAGGGTCTTGGCTTCCGGGGCATCGAGCTTCGCGGTCAGATCAAGTAGTGCGGCATCGCCCCTTTCGGCGACCTCGGCCGCGATGTCGCGTACGTCGACGACCCTGGCTTCGTGGCCGAGAAAATCCCGGAGCTCCACGATCAGAGCTTCGGGCCGGTCCCAGTCGACCCGACGGGTGATCATGCCGTTCCCGGATCGCCGCCGGACGCTTCGCTCAAACGGCTGGCTAGAGAATCGACTTCCTCCCGGCGGATCCTGTACGAAACGCGGTTGGCAACCAGACGTCCGGTACTGCTGAGAATCTCTTCGCGAACCTCGAGGTTGTTTTCAGCCAGGGTCCGGCCAGTAGCAACGAGGTCAACGATTCCATCGGCAAGGCCGACCAGAGGTGCCAGTTCGATCGAGCCCTTTACCTCGACCAGCTCGACTTGTCGGCCCCGCTGGTCGAAATATCTTTCGGCTATCCGCTTGTACTTGGTTGCGATCTTCATCATTCCCAGCCTTCGCTGATGTTCACTCGGCGCCACGTCTCCTTTCTGAGTGGCCAGAACCATGCGGCAGGGACCGATACCGAGGTCAACCAGTTCGTAGACCGGCCGGTCGCTCTGCTCGAGCAGGACATCCTTGCCGGTGATCCCGAGGTCAGCCGCGCCAGCTGAAACGTAGGTCGGCACATCTGAAGGTCGCATTGTGATCAGGGTCAGGTCGCCCCCGTCGAACACAAGCGACCGGGAATCGCCCCTCGCCCCGGAAGTTTCGATTCCTGCCTTGTCGAGCAGGTCGAGTACCTCTTCGAGCAGTGCGCCTCGCGGCACCGCCAGCTTCAATTTGCCGCCGGGTTTCCGGAGATCTTCAAACATGGTCTGCTTCCGGACCACGACGTGCCGCAGAACTCAAGGCTCCACGCTCGAGCTGGGCCTTGTGAATGCGCTCTATGTAGAGAGTGAAGCCGGCCGCAGGCAGTTCAAGGCCGAATTTGTTCATCAGCCCGTCGTAGCGTCCGCCGCCACCGATGATCTCACCGACCGCGGCGTCGTAGACCTCGATGGTCGAACCGGTGTAGTAACCGATTTCCCGGAGCATGCCCAGGTCAATCAGTACCTGGCGCCCGATCTGCCTGCGAGTGATTTCCTCGAAGGCAGCAGTCAGCCGGCCTAGCGCGTCGGAGAACCTCTCGCCTCCAAAGCGGCGGGCTTGCTCCAGAACCTCGGAGCCGCCTCTCATCTGGATCATCTCGGTGGCCTGGTACACGGTTTCGTCTGCGATCGAGTCCGATTCCTTCATCGACCTTTCAACCCCGACGAGGTCATGATCAGCCAGCAGCGATGCGGTGGTTTCGATTGTCTCCGGGTTCACGCCTCCATCTTCGAGCAGGGCTTCCCAGAGGCCGGAGTGGCCGATACCGATCACCGCTTCTGAAAGACCGACCGAGGCAAGCGACTTGTCGAGCAGGGCAACCACTTCGGCAGTTCCTTCGGCGCCGGGGACTCCGATCAACTCGACCCCGGCCTGTCCGAACTCCCGGAGCTCACCTCTTTGCGGCGTCACCGCGCGGTAGGCATTGGCAAAATAGCTGAGGCGGTGTGGCGGGTCGACGTCCCGGAAGCGGTCGGCCACAAGACGGGCAATCGGGATCGTCATGTCCGTCCTCAAGGCGAGCATTTCGCCTCTGTCGTCGAAAAAACGGTACGCGGAATCGGCGGCCCGGCGATCGGCCAGTTCCATCGAGTCGGCGTACTCGAGAGTCGGAGTCCTCACCTCGCTGAAACCGGCATTCTCGAACGTTCCAAGCAGGGCTGTCTGGATCGCGCGGAGTTCGCGCATCTCGTCCGGGAGGACATCCCTTGTTCCTGGGGGGATCGGACGAAGCATGATCCCCCTAGTCGTCTACGCGCTCGATATGAGCTCCGAGCAACCGCAACCGGTCGTCGATGTTCTCGTAGCCACGGTCGATCTGGCGGATATTTCCGATGTGGGAGGTTCCCTCTGCGGCCAGGGCAGCTATCAGCATTGCCATACCCGCCCGGATGTCGGGACTGTCCACTCTTTCGCCGTGGAGGCGGGTCGGTCCGCTGACGATCGCACGGTGCGGATCGCAAAGCGTGATCCTCGCACCCATCGCAACCAGTTTGTCAACGAAGAAGAGGCGGTTCTCGAACATCTTTTCGAAAATCAGGACCTCTCCCTCGGCCTGGGTCGCCAGCGCGAGAGCGATCGAGGTGAGGTCAGCCGGGAAGGCGGGCCACGGGCCGTCCTCAATTTTGGGGATTGCTCCGCCGGCATCCGGCTGGACACGCAGGTTCTGGGAAGGAGGAACGATCACGTCGGTACCTTCCACAACGGACTGGAATCCGAGGCGCCGGAACTGCCGGCGGATCATGATCAGGTCGAAGGGCTCGATCTCGCGGATCCGGAGCTCGCCGCCGGTTGCGGCGGCGAGAGCCATGAAACTGGCGATTTCAATGTGGTCGGGTGTGACCTTGTGGTCGGCTCCTCCGAGTTCGGACTGACCGGAGACAACCATCACGTTCGAGCCGATTCCGGAGACAGGGGCGCCCATCTTGACCAGCAGACGGGCCAGATCCTGAACATGAGGCTCCGACGCCGCATTGAAGATCGTCGTCTTCCCGGGGGTGAGTGCCGCGGCCATCAGTGCGTTTTCCGTTCCCATGACCGACGGTTCATCCATGAAGATTTCCGTCGCCCGCAGGCCACCAGGTGGCGCGTTCAGCTCTATCCAGCGGTCGCCGCCAACCCTTGCGCCGAGCTCGCGGAATGCGTCCAGATGCGCGTCCAGACGCCGGCGGCCGATGAAATCGCCTCCCGGCGGGGGCATGTGAACGCTGCCGAAGCGGGCCAGGAGTGGGCCGGCCAGCAAGAACGATGCCCGGATAGCCGCCGAGAGTCCCTCATCGAGGGTGGTTCCCTCGACATCCTTCGCGCAGAGCCGGACCGTGTTGTCTTCGACCCATTCAACGGTCACTCCCAGAGCTGCCAGCAGGTCAATCTGTGCTTCCGTATCCCGGATCCGGGGAACATTCGCAACAGTCACCGGCTCCTCTGTCAGGAGGCAGGCAGCGAGAATGGGCAGGGCGGCGTTCTTGTTGCCTGCGGCCGTGATCTCGCCGGAGAGCGGTACCCCGCCCTGAATTACGAACTTCTGCATCTGTTGTGTACCCCGTGGTTGACGATTTTCGTGTGACTGGACGGGGACCTTGCAGCCCGACCGAAAGCCGGACTAGGGTAACACCGGTAATGACGCGGGCTTCGAGTCATAAAGAGCGGGGCGTGGGTTCCCGGATCGGGCGACCACTGAAGATCATCGTCGGGATCCTCCTGATCCTGCTTGTCCTGATCGCGCTCAATGCTTTCGCGCTCAACAACGAGACCGAATCGGCCAGCCTGGACATTCCGGGTGCCCAGCTCGTCGAGACCACTTCCGGCCAGCTCCAGGTTCTCGATACCGGCGCACCGCCTCGGCAGGAGTCGCTTTCCGGTTTTATCGACGTCGCCAACCGGCATGGCCGAGTCCCCCACCTCGGCATCACGCAGGCCCGATCCAGCTACATCGAAACTCCAATCGTCCTGATCCACGGCTCGGCCGGGGCGATCAACTGGTGGGATGACCTGATTCCCCTGCTGAGGACCGGTCACCGGGTCATCGCCATCGACATGCTCGGTTATGGCGGCTCCGCGAAACCCGATTCGGACTATTCCGTGGAGACCCAGGCCGGCCTGGTCGCCCAGGTGCTCTCCAGACTCGATGTTTCCGGCGCGATTCTGGTCGGTCATTCGCTTGGAGGCAAGGTCGTGACCTCGGTCGCCGAGCAATCTCCCGGCCTTGTCAGGGGTCTGGTGATAATCGATTCTGCTCCGGACAATTCGTTCGGCGGACTTTCGGGTGGAGCCAGGGCAATCCGCACACCGATGCTCGGCCAGGCCCTGTGGCGGGTCGCACCGGACGCGATGATCCGCCGAAATGTCGCGCAGGGCTTCGCTCCCGGCTATGACGTGCCGGACAAGTACGTCGATGACGTCCGCGCAATGACTTATCCCGCCTACAAGGAGTCGGCCGCCCGGAGCGAAGACTTCACCGAAAGCAGTTCTTTGCCGGAACGTCTGACCGAGGCCGGCAAGCCGCTGCTGGTCATCTTCGGCGAGGAGGACCAGATCTACGACGCGCGTCAGGCTCTCAGCGCCTATGCGGCCATACCGGGTGCGGAAACCCTGCTGATTGCCGGTTCTGGTCACTCGCCGCAGATCGAGGCACCGGAGGAAACGGCCGAGGCCATCAATGCATTTGCCTACCGGCTTGCTGAAAAGGCAGGCAGGGAAGCTTCCAGGCGGCAGCGCGCCGACAGGGCGAGAGCCAAAGCCAGGGCGGCAAAGGCAAGGGCCGCCCGGCGGGCCAGGGTTCGGGCCGAAGCTACGAAGGCAGCAGGGCGCGACGAATCGGGCAACAAGTCCCGGTCCGTCAAAGCAAACGCGAGTCCCTGATCCAACCCCCCTGGGAGATCCGGTCAGATCGTGATCCGGTTCTGATCGTCCCCAAGATCCTGATCACCCCGAAATCATACGGGAAATTACTGACTTTACCCAGCGACGGATAGGTAAAGTCTCCCGCGTCCGGGGTGGTATCCGGTCTGAAACCGAAGGAGCCACGAATGGAAGTCTCGTTTGGGAGTTTTCAGGTCGCTGTCTTGATGGCGTTCCTGTTCGTAACCATGGCCCTCGTGACCATTTTCGTGGTCGTCGCCCGCCAGTCCAGCCGCAATGTGGCGTTTGAGACCGTCACCGACACGGGATACAGGCTCCGGCGGGCCTGGCTGGCTTTCCTGGTTTTGCTGCTGGGGTCCGGCGTTGTCCTTTCGCTTTTCTTCCTGCCCTTTCCCGGCGACTCCAAAGCAACCGCCACCGTAAATGTGAGTGGCGGACTCTTCTACTGGTCGATGAACCCGGAGACCATCCCGGTCGGCAGCGAAGTCTCATTCGACGTGACATCCGCCGATGTGAACCATGGCCTCGGTATCTACGACCCGGATGGAGTCCTGATGGGAAGCGTCCAGGCGATGCCCGGCTACCACAACCAGCTTGACCTGACTTTCGACAAACCGGGCACCTACATGATGGCCTGCCTCGAGTACTGCGGCTTCAAACACCACGACATGATGAAGGAATTCGAGGTGACGCAGTGAGCCAGGCGGCGACCGCGACGGAAGCGGCAAATACCAACGGTGGAGTTCTCCACCCGCTCGGAGAAAAGTTCAATCCGAATACGTCGAAGCCCCAGAATCTGGTTGGCTGGCTGTTCGGCGGCACCGGACTGGCGCTCTTCGCGCTGATGGCCCTGGTCGGCCTGCTCATGAGGTTCACCCAGGCAGACACGGTCGGGGTCTCGCCCGAATGGTTTTATCGCCTGATGACCCTTCACGCCTCCGGCATGCTGGCCGGTGCGCTCCTCTCGATGATGGGAGGCCTGTGGTTCGTGGTCCGGGCTGTCGTTCCCGGACTTAGCCTCGGACGTGCGATCGCAAGCTGGCTGGCGATTGTCGCGGGAGCCGTCCTCATTGTGGTCGCGGTCCTGATCGGCGGGTTCGCGGCCGGCTGGACTTTCCTCTTCCCGCTGCCTTTCGACGCATCGGGCCAGTGGTCCACCTGGGCGGCGGTCACCTTCATCATCGGCATGGGCCTTGTCGGAGTCGGGTTCATGGTCTATTGCATCGATGTCCTGAAAGCCACCACCCAGGCCTATGGCGGACTGAGCGGAGCACTCGGGGTCAAGTGGTTGCGTGGAAAGGATCCAACCGGTCCCCCGCCCCAGGTGATCGCTGCGACCGCGGTGACAATTCAAGGAGTCATCTGCAGTGCGGTCGGGATGACCATCGTCATGGCCCTGCTTGACCATACGATCGACGGACAGGTGGCGCTCGACGCGCTCTGGGCGAAGAACCTCACCTATTTCTTCGGCCACACGATCGCCAACCTGATCATCTACCTCGCCGCCGGAATGATCTACGTGCTGGTGCCGCTTTACGCCGGACGGCAGTGGAAGCTCTCGAAGCCGTTGGCGATCGGATGGCTTTTCACCATCGTCTTCGTGATGACGGCCTACTCGCACCACCTTTACATGGATTTCGTCCAGCCCGGTGCCCCGCAGATGATTTCGCTGGTCGCCTCTTCGGCGGCCGCGATACCGGTCGCGGTGGTGACCATCTACACCGGGATGATGCTGATCTGGGGTTCCCGGTTCCGCTGGACCCTCACCTCGGTCCTGCTGTACCTGGGTTTCGCCGGCTGGGCGATTGGCGGTTCAGGGGCGGTGATCGATTCGCTGATCCCGATCAACTTCCGGCTTCACAACACACTCTGGGTACCGGCACATTTCCACAATTACCTGATGATGGGTGTGGGGATGTGGATGATGGCCCTGGTCTCGTACATGCTCGAGCGGGCTGCCGGGAGAACCGCCAGTCGCAGAACAACGATCTGGGCTCCTCTCCTGATGGTCGGAGGCGGATACGGGTTCATCTTCAGCTGGTACATCTCCGGTGCGCTGGGAATACCCCGCCGCTGGGCAGTCCAGCCGATCGGGACAGAGAACTACAGCCTCGTTGCATCGATCTTCGCGATCGTCTTCCTGATCGGTTTCTTCATGCTCCTTCTGGAGTTTTTCTCCCTTGCCCGAACGGCACTCGCGCGACGCAGGGAGGCTCCTCCCGAACCGGCACTCGCTTCGATCGCAGGTGCTTCGACCGAGGCGGATCTCGCACTCGGCAACGCGCCCGAGCCTCTGCTTCGGAGTCCCTTTGGTATCGCAGTGACAGTCGGACTTGCCGTGATCGCCTCTTTCGCTTTGTTGCCTCCGATCTCGGAGGCCTCCGAAGCGACGATAGGTTTCCACCACCTCGCCCATGCTGTCCAGTTCTTCATCGGGGCAATGCTGGCGGCGGCGCTGGCTTCCACACCGGCGATCGCCCGCAGGATCACTCCCCGCTGGACAAACATCGGTCTGATCACGGTCATCCTGCTGCCGGCCGGAATGCTCCTCTTCATGATTCCCGCGATCTACACCGACATCGAAGACGAAAACTTTCTGCATGCCTCGTATCACTTCGTTGTCCTGATACTGGGCTTTTTATTGGGGCTGGGCGCGTCAACGCTCGGCCGTACGGCCGGCTGGGCTGTCCTGATCTCCTCGGTCGGGATGGGACTGATGTTCGCAGCGGGCGTAACCGGAGGGTGATCGATGGAAGAAGAACAGGAAAAACGGGACAAGAGTGAGGCTGGAACGGGAGGAGGAAGTGACCGCACGCTCCAGGCCTGGCTGGCCGGAATCGCGATTGGCTGTTTGGTCCTCGCAGCGATGATCGTCGCCTACGAAATCGGCAAGAACAATGCCGATACGCAGGTCACCGCCGATGTGCCGGCCGCGACATCCGGCGGGTCCGCTGAAGAACCGGTCGCCGCCGGTCCTGGTGCCAGTGCCTTCACGGCCTCCTGCGGTAGCTGCCACACGCTCGAGGCAGCCGGCACGACCGCCACAGTCGGTCCCAACCTCGATGACCTTCAGCCGGATTCGGCGTTGGTGCTTTCGGCAATCGAGAATGGCGGGGCTGGTTCCGGAGCGATGCCACCGGCCCTGCTCTCGGGTGAGGAAGCCCAGCAGGTCGCTGATTTTGTGGCCGAGTCCTCGGGTTCAGGGAAGTAGGCCTCGAAATGACCCGCGACAAGTTGGTACCGGGGGTAAAGCCCGCGCTTCTCGTGTTGCTGGCAGCCCTCGCCTTCATCGGGTCGCTTTGCCTGCTGCCGGTGACCCCGGCGGCAGCCCACACCGACTCGTCACATTTGTTCGAGTCGGTCCCGGAGGAGATCACTCCCTCCCGCCTGGCCGAAGGGATCGAGTTCGAGATGCTCGACTATGACGCGAGGCTGCGCCTGAAGAACGGGAGTGACAAAGAAGTGATCGTGATGGGCTACGAAGGAGAGCCCTACGCGAAACTCGCCCCGGACGGGACGGTTTCCCTGAACACCCTTTCGCCCGCCTACTTCCTGAACCAGGACCGCTACGCAACAACTCCGGTCGAGGAATCCGCAGATCCGAAAGCACCGCCCAGATGGGAGAAGCAGAGCGATGACGGGACCCTGGTCTGGTTCGACCGGCGCAGCCACTCGATGAGCGATGCGGTCCCCGAGGTGGTCGAGGACCCAGCCGTTACGCAGGCTGTACGCGACTACCGGATCCCGCTGAAGGTTGACGGCGAACCAGCCGAACTTTCCGGCATTCTCTACTGGACCGGCCAGAGCAACTTCCCGATGGGGACGGTAGCCGGCCTGCTGATCGCCACCGCGATGTGCGCCGGCCTCGGGTTCATGGGCATCGAGGCGCTACACCGCGCTGATCCGGAGGGACAGTCAGATGAAGTGGATCCGGCCCGGCCACCGGATCCGGTGTAACCAGGCGTCTAGTCCGGACATCCCGGTCAGGATCCGGTGTAACCAGGCGTCTGCTCCAGACACCCGGTCAGGGGGCAAAATGGCCGCCGCCCCTGGCCCATTCGAGCAGGGCTTCCTTGCTTTCGAAACTGTCGGGGATACGGTGCTCTCCCCGATGATGAACCAGATAGAGGGCGTTATCGCCCAGCTCATTGCCAGTGGCAGTGGAAGCTGAAGGAGCACCCTCAGGGACTTCAACTCCGGACCAGATGTGCCACTGGTCTTTCTGCATCAGGAAGGGAACGACGTGCTCCAGACGGCAGAAGGCGGTGCCGAGGCTCTTGTCGGGCCAAAGCAGACGGTAGCCCTGGTCCTCTTCCAGATCTGTTCCGCACCAGTCACATTGGTAGCCCTCCCGCTTTGCCATGCCGATCCTTCCTTCGAAACCGTTTCAGAAAGATTATGTCTTGACCGGACCTGTCCGGATATGCGAACATACGTTCGTATATGATCGTTTGCGTCATCCTCCCCCTCCTGGGCCTCAGAGCCGCTTTGGAAAAGGACCAGAACCGCCTTCTGGAGCCGATTGCCCTTGCTCCCCAGCATGATGGAGCACAGGTCACCGGTGAGGTTTCGCCAGCCGCACACCGGCTCGGAGTCAGGCCGGGTATGGGGCTTGGAGAAGCGGTTGACATCTGCCCCGGCTTGAGCATGATCACCCCCGATCCGGCCCGGGCTGCCGGCATCTGGGAGGCGGTTATCGGCCGGCTCGAATCGATTGGTGCGAGCGTTGAATCGGAGGCCGATGGCGAAGCGTTCCTTGAAGCCGCCGGAATCGAAAGACTCCACGGTGGCCTCGAAGGCGTGCTGGATGCGATCGGACGGAAGCTCGGTCCCGCTTTTCTCACCGCCGCCTCCCCCACCCGTCTCGCTGCCCTGGCCCTGGCCGGAGATCAGCCTGTCGGCATCGGTGGAAGGAATGAGGCAGCTCTTCACCGGATCCTGCCCCCGGAAGAACTGGCCGGCTTTCTTTCCACCTTGCCGGTCGGCATTCTGCTCGACCGTCTGCCCGGTTCCGCCCCGGAAGGTCGCCGCATGCTGGAAGCCATGCGCAAGCTCGGTCTGAAGACCCTTGGTGACCTCGCCGCACTGCCGACCGATGCGATTGCCGACCGGTTCGGGAACATCGGCCTTGCCGCCCGTGACCTCGCGACAGGCCAGGAAGGACCACTTCGGCCCCGCCCGCCATACGAGAAGGTCGAGGAGTGGCTTGAACTCCCGGAAGCGGCGACCGGAAGCCATCTCGAAGGAGGGCTGACGATCCTCTGTGACCGGCTCGCGGTCCGGCTCAGGGCTTCAGGGACCAGCGTCAGGTCCCTGATGGTGGAAGCGCAGTTGCTCGGCGGCGGCAGCTGGACCCGTCAGGTCTCACCTCGACAGCCCACCTCTTCGGCCCTGATCCTGCGCATGTTGCTCCAGCCCGCCCTCGATCAACTGCCACGTCCGGCCGGGAAGCTGGGTCTGCGGTTGCTGGAGGCGGGGCCGCAGACAGTCGAACAGCTTGAGGTGATCAACCGTCCCGGCGAAACCCGGCGTCGGCGCCTCAGCGAGGCGGCCCGGCAGGTCCGGGCCACGGTCGGCGAGAGCGGGCTGATGCGGATCCTCGAGACGGAGCCGGAGTCGCGCCTGCCCGAACGGCGCATGCTGCTGACCCCCTACAGTCCGGAGTGAACCGGTGAGAAGAGCAACTATTGCCGCTTCCGCTGCCCGGCCAACCCGTCTCTACGAGCCTCGCCCGGTCGATGTCGTCACCAATTCCGGCAATGCCCCGGTTCAGGTCGAGAACATCGATGTGGTTCAGGTCCGTGAGGAGTGGATCGTCGAGGACGGCTGGTGGACTGCCGCCCCGGTCAGTCGCTGGTATTTCGAGGTGGTCCTGATCGATGGTCGCGACCTGACTCTTTTTTGTGCCTTTCCCTCCGGTCACTGGTTTGCCCAGCGGGCCTGACCCCATCGAGGTTGTGAAAAGGAGCGCTATATGGCCGATTTCTCAATCTCGCGGAATCCCGGGTTTGCGCGAAACCACGAGTTTGTTCGAAACCACGAGTTTGTGTGGAACCCGGTTTTCTGACGGGATCCGGGGTTGACATGGCCTATGTCGAACTCCATTGCCACTCTTCCTTCTCGTTTCTGGACGGGGCTTCCTCGCCGCTGGATCTGGCCACCCGGGCGGCAGAGCTGGGCTACCCCGCCCTGGCACTCACCGACCACGACGGGATCTGGGGGTCAATGGAGTTCGCCGTGGCATGCAAAGGCGCCGGGTTGCGACCGATCACGGGTGCCGAACTAACGGTCGAGGAACGCGGACGCAGCTTCCATTTGACCCTGCTGGCCGAAAGCAAGACCGGCTACCACAACCTCTGCCGGCTCCTGACCATCGCACATGCCCGCACCAGGGACACCCCGGACCGCAGCCTGGCCGGCCCCCGACTGCCGCTGGGTGAGCTGGCCGACCGGGCCGGAGGGCTGGTTTGCCTGACTGGCTGTGCCCGGCAAGGACTGATTCCAGCCGTCTGGGCCGATGGGGATCTGGCCCGCGGTGAACACCTGACCCGCCGGCTCAGAAGGTGGTTCGGACCGGAGAACCTGCGGATCGAGATCCAGCGCCCTTACTGGCGCCATGACCATGCCCGGAACCGCTGGCTGGCTGGTCTGGCCCGGAGCCTCGGCCTCGGTCTGGTAGCGACCGGCAACGTCCATAGCCACGAAAGCGGGAGAGCCCATTTGCAGGACGCCCTGGTCGCGGTCCGACTGGGGAGCAGTCTGGCCGGCTCGGAGCCTTACCGGCGGGGTAACTCGACCTCCAGCCTGGCTTCCCCCGGCCAGATGGCGGTCCGTTTTGCCGACTACCCCGAGGCAGTGGCCGAAACTGAACATCTGGCCGAGCGGCTCCGGTTCGACCTGGAACACGAGCTCGGTTACCGCTACCCGCAGCAGGGCGACCCGGCCGCTGACCGTGACCTCGCCGCCCTCTGCCAGTCCCGCATGACCGAGCGCTACCGGGGCACACCGCAGGAAGCCGATGCGGTCACAAGGCTGGAGAACGAATTGAAGATCATCAGCGGGCTAGGACTCGCAGGGTTCTTCCTGCTTCACCATGACCTGCTCGAACTGGCCCGGGAGGTGGCGCTCGAGGTCCGTGGACCCTCATCCGCACGGGGCGTGCTTCCGCCCGGCCGCGGCCGGGGGTCCAGCGTCAGTTCGATCGTCTGCTACCTGACCGGCCTCTCTCACATCGACCCGGTCAAGGCGGATCTCTTCCCCGGCCGTTTTCTCAACGAGGAAGTGACGGCGATCCCCGACATCGACCTCGACTTCCCCCGTGACATCCGCGAACGACTGATCCCCCGCATCCATCACCGCTACGGTCACGACCGTTCCGCCCTGGTCGCTGCATTCCCCACCTACCGCTCACGGGGGGCAATCCGCGACTTCGGCAAGGTGCTCGACATTCCGCAGACCGAGATCGAGCGGGCCGCCCGGGCGGTTGATTTCCACAGTGGCTCGGATGATTTCGAACGCGACCTGGCCCATGCAATCGGTTCCGGGCGCGCCCATTCAGCGGCCTGGAAGCATCTGACCCGGCTTGCCCGTGACGCCCGCGGCCTGCCTCGTCATGCCTCCCAGCATTCAGGCGGAATGGTGATTGCGACCCGGCCCCTGATCGAGATCTGTCCGGTTGTGCCGGCCGCGATGGAAGGGCGGCAGATCGTCCAGTGGGACAAGGATTCCTGCCAGGACGCGGGTTTCCTCAAGATCGACCTGCTCGGCCTCGGAATGCTCTCCGCGGTCGAGAAGACCATCGATGAAATCCATCGGGCCCGCGGAGAGACCCTGGATCTGAGCCGGATCGAACTAGATGACCACGAGGTGTATTCGATGATTCAGCGGGCAGAGACAACCGGTGTCTTCCAGATCGAAAGCCGGGCCCAGATGCAGATGCTGCCCCGGATGAAGCCCGAGAACATCGATGACCTGACCATCCAGGTCGCGCTGATCCGTCCCGGTCCGATCCAGGGAGGGGCGGTACATCCGTATGTGGAGCGACGCCGCAGACTGCGCGAAGACCCGGGCTATGAGGTCCCCTTCGCTCATGATCTGCTGCGGCCGGTGCTGGACGAAACTCATGGCGTGATCATCTTCCAGGAGCAGGTGATCGAAGTCGCCATGCATGTGGCCGGATTCAGTTCTTCGGAAGCCGAATCTCTGCGCCGGGCGATGAGCCGCAAGCGTTCCCGCCAGTCGCTGGAATCCCATCATCAGAGCTTTATCCGGGGAGCCACAGGGAATGGCGTGGCGCGGGATGTGGCCGAGGAGATCTTCAATCAGATCATCGGCTTTTCCGGTTTCGGTTTCCCCAAGGCGCATTCGGCGGCTTTTGGCCTGCTTGCCTACCAGTCCTCCTGGCTCAAGCACTACTACGCGCCGGAGTTCCTGTCTTCGCTGCTGAACGAACAGCCGATGGGCTTCTACCCACCCGATTCACTGGTTCAGGAAGCAAAAAGGACAGGAGTCGAAGTCCTGCCGCCCGACCTCAATCACAGCCGGGTCGAATGCGTGACCGAATGGACGGAACAGAGCGATCAGCAGCCGGCCGTACGGATCGGCCTCGGTTACGTCAAAGGGGTGACGACGAACGAGATGGAGAAACTGGTCGAGGAACGTGAGCAGGCCGGAAAGTTCTGTGATCTCGGTGATCTGACCTCGCGTCTGCCCCTGCAGCGGACTGACCTGGAGCAGCTCGCCTGGGCCGGAGCGCTGCGGTCCCTTCCCCGGGGCGACCGGGTGGCCGGGCTGTGGAGCGTGGGTCTGACTCCGGATCGCCGCCGTAGCGCCGTTGGCAGACAGCTCGCCCTTCCCTTCCCTTCGGAGCAGACCCCCGACCTCGCAGAGCCACAGGGCTGGGACAGGGTCCAGGCGGAATACGGATCGACAGGCATGACTCTCGAAGGGCATCCGATGGCCCTGGCCCGCTGTCAGATCCCGGACGTGGTACTGCCGACCACCTATGCCTCCGCCCGGCCGGACCGGTCCTGGGTGGAAGTAGCCGGCCTACAGGTAGCCAGGCAACGTCCGGAGACCGCCAATGGAGTGATCTTCATCCTGATCGAGGACGAGCACGGCACCCTCAACCTGATCCTCCCTCCGTCTGTCGCAAAGCGCCACCGTCTGGTGGTCCGGACCGCCACGCTGGTCCGGGCACGGGGCCGAATCGAAACAAGCCAGGGGGTCGTGAACCTGGTCGTTCGTCACCTCTCCGAGATCCATCCACCCAACCCTCGGTTCAAGGCCATAGCACCCACCGGCTTCAACTTCGGCAGACGTGGACGATAGAAGCAGAAAGTTCCCCCAAACTCCGGGCAAGAGACAAACGCACGTTCGTCCCAAGGCTCCTCAAGGAGCGAAACACCGAATTTCCATTTGGCTCTGACATTGCGTTTCCCAGCCACAATGCACGAAACCTTGCAAACACATGTTCGTGTCCGAAGCGGCGCGTACATTACGAACCTATGTTCGTGCAGAAGAAGACCAAAAGCCGGGTAGCGGCCCGGGCGGCAGACGCAATTGATCTGGTTATCGAGTTCGTCACTCTCGGCGAGTATGGCCTCGAATACCCCGACCCGGTCGGACCGAAACGCCGCAAGACCACCACAACCAGCTCTCCTGCAGTGACTTTCTCCGAGGGACGGCGCAGCCTCCCGCAGAAGCACCGCCGTCATCGCAAGCTCTGTCGGCCCGGGCGCAGCCGGGTGGATTTGCCAGGCTGGGGCGAACGGACCGACCATGACGTTCCCGGTGTCCAGCCCGGACGCCGACACAAAACCGAAGGCCACGGCGGAAACCGACATGCTCCTGATCACAGACACCGCCCTACCTCCCGTCTTCCAGAGGCCCTGCGACCTCCAAGGATCCAGCTCACGCCAGCCTGAACCGGCCGAAACGGAACTGGCTAAGGGGAGCTGGCCGCATCACTCCTCTGGCTTCACCTCACGGCCGGTCCGCATCAGATGTGCTGACCACTGTGCTGACCACTCGCTTCTTCCTGTCGCGGAATCGGGAACTCACTCGGAATCGGAACTCACTGAAACCATGGCAGCCGACTCTGCTTCCGCTATTGTCTTTCGGCGCCCAATTCAGTTCAGGAGTCAATTTCAGCTAACAGAACCCTGGCGAACCGCACAGCCCTCTTGAATGCATCCGGGGAAACGTGATCAAACCGGTCGGATGGCCAGTGGTAATCAGGAATGGCTCCATCCTGATTGACAACACTGATGGCGTGACCCCCGGCAACCAGGACCGGTGTCGCGTCATACGGCAACCCCGAACCATGCTCTAGTGGAACTGCTTTCAGCTCCGGATCCCTCTCGCCTACCACGGTCGCCAGTCGAAGCAGTTCCTGATCCGCGTCTACCGCCCCGAGCGGGCCTCCTTCTTTCGAAAGCACCCGCAGGGACGCATCGGCACTGACCCCGTCAAAGTTGATGAAGGTCCATTCCTCCGTGTCGTGGCGTTTGAGGAACTCCGACATCCCAATCACTCCAGACTCTTCGCTTCCAGTCGCGAGAACCACCACCCTTGTCCGTTCAAGCGGTTCAGCTGTCAGGCAAGTTGCGAGAGCCAGACAGGCACCCACACCGGAAGCATTGTCATTTGCTCCTGCCACATTCTGGCCCCGCACTTCCCGCTCAAGGACGAGACCGCACGCAAGAGCGCAGAGTGCTCGCGCCATGAATACCAGCGAGCGGCCTGGCCCTCTCTCGACGAGTGGTTCCAGTCCCTGAACAACCAGGGCGGCGCCTGTTGCGGCCACCAACTTTCCCAGCACTGGAGTGACCCGGGGATGAAACATGAGCCCCGACCTCGATGAATCAAGGTGCGAAACGAGGCAGACTGTCTGCTCCACAGGCCCGGATGGTTCAATCGATACGTGCAGGTTCCTGCTGCGCCGCCACTTCGTCAATGCCGATGCACCAAACCGGCTGAACCTGCCGTCGGCGATCCCGAGCCCGGCAGCTACTCCACCCAACAAGAACCGAAACGGACCCCGCTTCGCAAAGCATGCCAGCGTCGCCAGTCCGAAGATGATCAGGTACGCCGGGCCGAAACTTCTGGCGCTACGAAAGCCCTCAGTTTCCGGCTTCAGACCCAACTTCTGAAAGCGGTCGGCCAGGTAAAGCCCCGCTGCGGCCTCCTCCGGCGATGCCGAAGGCCGAGGTCCGATCTCTTCTGAGAGAAACCGGATCGCTTCAATGCCCTCTTCCAGATCTTCATTTGTCAAGAGGAAACTCAGGGTAGCGCCTCACCCCGGTTCGTTCTATCCGATCCAGATTCCTCAGGCCGACGGGTCGCCTGAACGAGGCGCTACGCGGTGGCAAATTGGTTGGCAAATCAGTAGCTACAGTAAGAAAGCCGCCCCTCATCGGGACGGCTCAATTCAAAAACCGGCGGCGACCTACTCTCCCAGGGGGTTGCCCCCCAAGTACCATCGGCGCTGTGGTGCTTAACGGCTCTGTTCGGAATGGGAAGAGGTGTTTCCACCACGCTATTACGCCACCGGAAATATTGCGAGACTATGAGCCTCGATAAAGCTTGAAAACCACATAATGACCGATTGAAATAAATATCCGTCAAGCCCTCGACCCATTAGTACCGGTCAGCTGCAGGTGTTACCACCCTTCCACCGCCGGCCTATCAACCTGGTGGTCTACCAGGGGTCTTACTCCCTCAAGGGGATGAGAGAATTAATCTCGAGGACGGCTTCCCGCTTAGATGCCTTCAGCGGTTATCCGTTCCGTGCGTAGCTAAGCTGCGGTGCCCTTGGCAGGACAACAGCTACACCAGCGGCACGTTCACCCCGGTCCTCTCGTACTAGGGGCAAATCCTCTCAATTCTCTAACGCCCACATCAGATAGGGACCGAACTGTCTCACGACGTTCTGAACCCAGCTCGCGTGCCGCTTTAATGGGCGAACAGCCCAACCCTTGGGACGTACTCCCGCCCCAGGATGCGACGAGCCGACATCGAGGTGCCAAACCGCTTCGTCGATATGGACTCTTGGAAGCGATAAGCCTGTTATCCCCGGAGTACCTTTTATCCGTTGAGCGACGGCGCTTCCACTTGCAACCGCCGGATCACTA
>WPCI01092315.1_pt1 | contig 126406 bp, 129 predicted proteins | sample 5399871 | NCBI WGS metagenome assembly WPCI01 (sample SAMN12869469, study PRJNA574797) | sludge metagenome | isolation source: wastewater treatment of pH7 | place: China:Beijing | collected 2019-05-20
AAAAGGTTGTTTTCTGAAAATGGAACAGAAAAAAGAAATACTGTTAGAAAATCCTTGCAATCGTAGGCCTCATGTAATATAATCATAAAGGTGCTGTTTGCAGAGGTGCAGATATCACTGGGGGGTTCTGAAAAAGAATCCGTCGGCTTTGAAACGAGAGGTTGCGACACGCCCGGACGCTTTGCCACGAACGAGCGTGACGGAGATTTTCGTGGAGCTATGTCTACTTTTAAAATAGGCGAAGGAGGGAACAAGATGGCAAAACAAAAAATTCGTATCCGTTTAAAAGCGTATGAACATGGTATTTTAGATCAATCAGCGGATAAAATCGTGGAAACTGCAAAAAGAACTGGAGCTAGCGTTTCAGGTCCAATTCCATTACCAACTGAACGCAGTCTTTACACTGTAATCCGTGCGACTCATAAATACAAAGATTCACGCGAACAATTCGAAATGCGTACTCACAAACGTCTGATTGACATTGTGAACCCAACACCGAAGACAGTTGATGCTTTAATGAAGCTTGACTTACCATCAGGTGTGAATATTGAAATCAAACTATAATAAGAAGATGGAGGTGTAATCATGACCAAAGGAATCTTAGGGAAAAAAGTGGGAATGACACAAATCTTCACAGAATCTGGCGAACTTATTCCAGTTACTGTTATCGAAGCTACTCCAAACGTTGTTTTACAAGTTAAAACAATGGAAAACGATGGCTACGAAGCTGTTCAATTAGGTTACCAAGATATGCGTGAAGTTTTGTCTAACAAACCTGCGAAAGGTCATGTTGCAAAAGCAAACACGGCTCCTAAGCGCTTCATTCGAGAATTCAAAGATGTTGAGCTAGGAGACTATGAAGTAGGTAAAGAAGTGAAAGTTGATACTTTCCAAGCTGGAGACATCATTGATGTTACCGGAACGACTAAAGGTAAAGGATTCCAAGGCGTTATCAAACGTCACGGACAAAGCCGCGGCCCAATGGCTCACGGTTCTCGTTACCATCGTCGTCCTGGATCTATGGGTCCTGTTGCACCGAACCGTGTATTTAAAAATAAAAAACTTGCTGGCCGTATGGGTGGCAATCGCGTAACAATTCAAAATCTTGAAATTGTTCGTGTTGACGTTGATCGCAACGTTATCTTAGTTAAAGGAAACGTTCCTGGCGCTAAAAAATCTTTAATCACTATCAAATCAGCTGTGAAAGCTAAATAATTAGTTAGAGGAAAGGAGGAACTAAGGAATGCCAACTGTAGCATTATTCAAACAAGATGGAACTCAAAACGGTGACATCACTTTAAATGAAGAAATCTTCGGAATCGAACCAAATGAAAGTGTTGTTTACGATGTAATCGTTATGCAACGCGCTTCATTAAGACAAGGAACACACGCTGTGAAAAATCGTAGCGCAGTTCGTGGCGGTGGTCGCAAACCATGGCGTCAAAAAGGGACTGGACGTGCTCGTCAAGGTTCTATCCGTTCACCACAATGGCGTGGAGGTGGCGTTGTCTTCGGACCTACACCACGTTCATACAGCTACAAACTTCCTAAAAAAGTTCGTCGCTTAGCAATCAAATCTGTTTTATCAGAAAAAGTTGCTGAAAATAACTTAGTTGCTGTTGACGCTTTAAGCTTTGACGCTCCTAAGACAAAAGAATTCAAACAAGTTTTAGCTAACTTGTCTATCAATTCTAAAGTATTGGTTGTTTTAGAAACAGAAAACGAAGTTGCAGGCCTTGCTGCTCGTAACTTAGCAAACGTAACTGTTACTACTTCAAACAACGTTACTGTATTAGATGTAGTCGCTAATGAAAAAATCTTAGCAACGCAAACCGCTCTTACTCAAATTGAGGAGGTGCTTGCATAATGAACTTACTAGACGTAATTAAACGCCCGGTGATCACTGAAAAATCTATGTTAGACATGGATGAAAAGAAATACACTTTCGAAGTTGACACTCGTGCGAATAAAACTTTAGTCAAACAAGCGGTTGAAGCTGCTTTTGACGTTAAAGTTAAAAATGTAAACATTATGAATGCTAAACCAAAAGCAAAACGTATGGGTAAACATCAAGGCTTCACAAAAAAACGTCGCAAAGCTGTTGTGACTTTGACTGAAGATTCAAAAGAAATCCAACTTTTCGACGCTGCTGAATAAGCGTCAGGAAAACATTAGTAAATAGGAGGGAACCAGACGTGGCGATTAAAAAGTACAAACCTACCACAAATGGTCGACGTAATATGACAAGTTCTGATTTCGCTGAAATCACTACTTCGACGCCTGAAAAGACGTTATTACAACCATTGAAAAACAACGCCGGTCGTAACAACAACGGTCGCATCACTGTACGTCATCAAGGTGGCGGACATAAACGTCAATACCGTGTTATCGACTTCAAACGTAATAAAGATAACGTGGTTGCGAAAGTTCAAACGATCGAATACGATCCAAACCGTTCAGCAAATATTGCATTAGTTCATTATACAGACGGAGTGAAAGCTTACATCTTAGCCCCTAAAGGCCTAGAAGTCGGCATGACAGTCGTATCTGGCGTAGATGCAGATATTAAGATTGGTAACACATTACCATTGGAAAACATTCCAGTTGGTACAGTTATCCACAACATTGAAATGAAACCAGGCAAAGGCGGACAATTAATCCGTTCAGCTGGTACAAGTGCTCAAGTACTTGGTAAAGAAGGAAAATACGTATTAGTACGTTTAAACTCTGGCGAAGTTCGTATGATCTTAGCTACTTGCCGTGCAACAATCGGTTCTGTTGGTAATGAACAACATGAATTGATCAATATCGGTAAAGCTGGTCGTTCTCGTTGGATGCGCAAACGCCCAACAGTACGTGGTAGCGTAATGAACCCTAACGATCACCCACACGGTGGTGGTGAAGGTAAAGCTCCAGTCGGACGTAAAGCTCCAGTATCTCCTTGGGGACAACCTGCATTGGGTTACAAAACACGTAATAAGAAAGCTGCATCAGACAAGCTTATCGTACGTCGTAAGACTAAATAGAACCATTGACTATGTGTCGCATATTTTGAGAGGAGGTACACCATGGGTCGTAGTTTGAAAAAAGGACCTTTCGTCGATGACCATTTGATGAAAAAGGTCGAAGCGCAACAAGGTGTTGAAAAGAAAAAAGTTATTAAAACTTGGTCTCGTCGTTCAACAATTTTCCCTAATTTCGTAGGATACACAATTGCTGTTTATGACGGACGCAAACATGTGCCAGTTTACATCCAAGAAGACATGGTAGGACATAAATTAGGTGAATTTGCACCAACAAGAACTTATCGTGGACATGCCGCCGACGATAAGAAAACAAAACGTTAATTTTGAGGGGAGGATATTAACATGGCAGAACAAATTACATCAGCTAAGGCAACTGCGAAAACAGTTCGCACTTCTCCTCGTAAAGCACGTTTAGTAATCGATCTTATTAGAGGAAAAAGCGTAGCAGAAGCAATTTCAATTTTGAAATTCACACCGAACAAATCTGCTGGAATCATCGAAAAAGTAATGATGTCAGCCGTTGCTAACGCAGAAAACAACTTTGACTTAGATGTAGAAAATTTGGTAGTTTCTGAAGCATTTGTTAACGAAGGACCAACAATGAAACGTTTCCGTCCACGTGCAAAAGGTTCAGCATCACCAATCAACAAACGTACAAGTCATATTACCGTTGTGGTATCAGAAAAATAAGGAGGGATAATCAGTGGGTCAAAAAGTAAATCCTATTGGAATGCGTGTAGGCATCATCCGTGAGTGGGATGCTAAATGGTATGCTGAAAAAGAGTATGCTGAATTTTTACACGAAGATTTGAGAATCCGTAAGTTCATCGCAACGAAACTTGCTGATGCCGCTGTGTCAACCGTTGAAATCGAACGCGCTGCAAATCGTGTAAACATTTCAATTCACACAGCTAAACCTGGTATGGTTATCGGTAAAGGCGGATCTGAAGTTGAAAGCCTAAGAAAAGAATTGAATAAATTAACTGGCAAACGAGTTCACATCAACATCGTTGAAATCAAAAAGCCAGATTTAGATGCAAAATTAGTCGGAGAAGGAATCGCACGTCAATTAGAAAACCGTGTTGCTTTCCGTCGCGCACAAAAACAAGCAATCCAACGTACTATGCGTTCAGGAGCTAAAGGGATCAAAACTCAAGTATCTGGTCGTTTGAATGGTGCGGATATCGCTCGTTCAGAAGGATATTCAGAAGGAACTGTTCCTCTTCATACATTGCGTGCCGATATCGACTACGCTTGGGAAGAAGCGAATACAACATACGGAAAACTAGGAGTTAAAGTGTGGATTTATCGTGGAGAAATTCTTCCTACAAAGAAAAACACTAAGAAAGGAGGGAAATAATCATGTTAGTACCTAAACGTGTAAAACACCGTCGTGAATTCCGTGGTAAAATGCGCGGAGAAGCTAAGGGTGGAAAAGAAATCGCATTTGGTGAATTCGGCTTACAAGCTGTTGAATCACATTGGATTACTAACCGCCAAATCGAAGCATCACGTATCGCCATGACTCGTTACATGAAACGTGGTGGGAAAGTGTGGATTAAAATTTTCCCTCATAAATCATATACATCAAAAGCCATCGGCGTACGTATGGGTAAAGGTAAAGGGGCTCCTGAAGGCTGGGTTTCACCAGTTAAACGCGGCAAGATCATGTTTGAAATCGCCGGCGTTCCTGAAGAAGTAGCTCGTGAAGCATTACGTCTTGCTTCTCACAAATTACCCATGAAAACTAAGATCGTAAAACGTGAGGAAATGGGTGGTGAATCGAATGAAGGTTAAAGAAATCAGAGAATTAACCACTGCCGAAATGCTAGATCAAGAAAAACAATTAAAAGAAGAATTGTTCAATCTTAGATTCCAATTAGCAACAGGTCAATTAGAAAACACTGCACGTATTAAAGAAGTACGTAAATCGATTGCACGCATTAAAACTGTGTTGCGCGAACAAGCTGACAAATAGTGGAAGGAGGCATTCCAGTATGACTGAAGAAAGAAATCAACGTAAAGTTTATCAAGGACGTGTGGTATCTGACAAAATGGACAAAACGATCTCAGTTGTCGTTGAAACCAAAAAGAACCATCCAATCTACGGTAAACGCATGAAATATTCTAAAAAATACAAAGCTCACGATGAAAACAATGAAGCAAAAATTGGCGATATCGTGAAAATCATGGAAACTCGTCCATTATCAGCTACCAAACGTTTCCGTCTGGTTGAAATCGTTGAAAAAGCAGTGATTATCTAATCACACGAGATTTTCCTATATAGATGTTTTTTAAATCTGAAAGGAGGATACACAAGTGATCCAAGCAGAAAGTCGTTTAAAAATTGCGGACAACTCAGGCGCTCGTGAAATTTTAACTATTAAAGTTCTTGGCGGATCTGGTCGCAAAACTGCAAATATCGGTGATGTGATTGTTGCTACGGTTAAACAAGCAACGCCAGGTGGTGTTGTCAAAAAAGGTGACGTCGTTAAAGCCGTTATCGTTAGAACTAAATCAGGCGCACGTCGTACTGACGGTTCTTATATCAAATTTGATGAAAATGCAGCTGTTATCATTCGTGATGACAAGAGCCCAAGAGGAACACGTATCTTCGGACCTGTCGCTCGTGAACTACGCGAAGGCAATTTCATGAAGATCGTTTCATTGGCACCGGAAGTATTATAATCGAAAGATTCAACCAAAGGAGGTGCGCAACAGTAATGTTCGTTAAAAAAGGCGATAAAGTAAAAGTTATCTCTGGTAAAGACAGAAATAAAGAAGGCGTTGTATTAGAAGCCCTTCCTAAACAAGATAAAGTCGTTGTTGAAGGCGTCAATATCGTGAAAAAACATAAAAAAGCCTCTCAAGAAGCCCCTCAAGGCGGAATCGTTGAGGTAGAAGCGCCAATTCATGCTTCTAATGTTATGGTGATCGACCCTTCAAATGGAGAAGCGACACGCGTTGGCTATAAAGTGGTTGACGGCAAGAAAGTCCGTGTTTCTAAGAAAACCGGCGAAGCTCTAGATAAATAATTAAACAAGGAAGGAGGATCTTATAGATGAACCGCCTAAAAGAAAAATTTGTAAGTGAAATTACACCATCTTTGATGGAAAAATTTAATTATAGTTCAGTTATGGAAGTTCCTAAAGTTGAGAAAATCGTTATCAACATGGGTGTTGGTGATGCGGTATCAAATGCTAAAAACTTAGACAAAGCCGTTGAAGAACTAGCCTTGATTTCTGGTCAAAAACCAGTTATCACAAAAGCTAAAAAATCAATCGCTGGTTTCCGTTTGCGTGAAGGAATGCCTATCGGTGCGAAAGTAACACTACGTGGAGAAAGAATGTATGAATTCTTAGACAAATTAGTGTCTGTATCACTTCCACGTGTACGTGACTTCCACGGAGTAAGCAAAAAATCCTTTGATGGCCGTGGTAACTTTACTTTAGGTGTTAAAGAACAATTGATCTTCCCTGAAGTAGATTATGATTTAGTTGATAAAGTTCGCGGTATGGATATCGTTATTGTTACAACTGCTAAAACTGACGAAGAATCTCGCGAATTATTAACACAACTTGGAATGCCATTCCAAAAATAATCAAGGAGGCGAAAAAATTGGCTAAAAAATCAATGATTGCTAAAAACAAACGCCCTGCAAAACATTCAACGCAAGAATATACTCGCTGCGAACGTTGCGGACGTCCACATTCAGTTTATCGTAAATTTCATCTTTGCCGTATTTGCTTCCGCGAACTTGCCTACAAAGGTCAAATTCCCGGCGTGAAGAAAGCTAGCTGGTAAAATAAACTCGCATAAAGGAGGTAAATAGTTCAATGGTCATGACAGATCCAATTGCAGATTTTCTAACTCGTATTCGTAATGCCAACATGGTAAAACACGAAACAGTAGAAGTACCTGCTTCAAAAATCAAACGTGACATCGCTGAAATCCTTAAACGTGAAGGTTTCGTACGTGATGTTGAATATATCGAAGATGACAAACAAGGCATGATCCGTGTTTTCCTTAAATACGGTAAAAATGACGAACGTGTTATCACGAACTTAAAACGTATTTCTAAACCAGGTTTGCGTGCTTACGTCAAAGCTGACGAAGTACCAAAAGTATTAAATGGTTTAGGTATCGCAATCATCTCTACTTCTGAAGGTTTAGTTACTGATAAAGAAGCAAGAGGTAAAAACGTTGGCGGCGAAGTGCTAGCTTACGTTTGGTAAGATCAAACAATCCATGAGGAGGTGTCTTTAAGTGAGCCGTATTGGTAATAAAGTAGTCGTTTTACCTGCAGGAGTTGAAGTAACTCAAAACGGGAACGATGTAACTGTTAAAGGACCTAAAGGTGAATTAACTCGTACTTTTTCTTCTGATATCAAAATGAGTATCGAAGGAAACGAAGTAACATTTACTCGTCCAAACGACAGCAAAGAAATGAAAACAATCCACGGAACAACTCGTGCAAACTTCAATAACATGGTTGTTGGTGTTTCAGAAGGGTTCCAAAAAGCATTAGAATTAATCGGGGTTGGGTACCGTGCACAATTACAAGGATCAAAACTTGTTTTAAACGTAGGTTACTCACATCCAGTTGAGATCGTAGCACCAGAAGGCGTTACAATTGAAGTTCCTGCAAACACTCAAGTAGTGGTTAAGGGATCAAACAAAGAAGTAGTAGGCGAATTAGCTGCGAAAATCCGCGGAACTCGTCCTCCAGAACCTTATAAAGGCAAAGGTATCCGTTATGTTGGCGAATACGTACGTCGTAAAGAAGGTAAAACTGGTAAATAGTAGGTCAAACCTACTTGCGGCTTAGGCCAGCTTAATCAAAGAGGTGACAATTGTGATTTCAAAACCAGATAAAAATAAGACACGCCAAAAACGCCACATGCGCGTTCGCGGTAAGATCTCTGGTACTGCTGAGTGCCCACGCTTGAACGTTTTTCGTTCTAACAAAAACATCTACGCGCAAGTAATTGATGACGTAGCGGGTGTGACGCTAGCAAGTGCCTCTGCCTTGGATAAAGAAATTTCAGGTGGAACAAAAACTGAACAAGCACAAGCTGTTGGGAAATTAGTAGCAGAACGTGCATCAGAAAAAGGTATTAAGAAAGTAGTCTTTGACCGTGGTGGATACCTTTACCATGGCCGTGTAGCAGCTTTAGCTGAAGCAGCTCGCGAAAATGGACTAGAATTTTAGGAGAAGGAGGAACACCATTCATGGTTTATATCGATCCAAAACATTTGGAATTAGAAGACCGCGTTGTAGCGATCAACCGTGTTACTAAAGTTGTTAAAGGTGGACGTCGTCTACGTTTCGCAGCACTAGTTGTTGTCGGTGACAAAAACGGTCATGTAGGCTTTGGTACTGGTAAAGCACAAGAAGTACCTGAAGCAATTCGTAAAGCAATCGAAGACGCTAAGAAAAACCTAGTCGAAGTACCAATGGTAGGAACTACGCTTCCTCACGAAGTTATTGGTGTATTCGGCGGCGGACGTATCTTAATGAAACCAGCCGTTGAAGGTTCTGGAGTTGCCGCTGGTGGACCAGTTCGTGCCGTCTTGGAATTAGCTGGGGTTGCCGATGTAACTTCTAAATCTTTAGGTTCAAACACACCAATCAACGTTGTTCGTGCAACGGTTGAAGGCTTAACTCAATTAAAAAAAGCAGCAGACGTAGCTGAATTACGCGGCATCTCTGTTGAAAACTTAGCTAACTAAGGAGGACGAAAGAAATGGCTGAATTAAAAATTACTTTAAAACGCAGTATTATCGGACGTCCTCAAAACCAACGTGACACTGTTAAAGCGTTGGGTCTTAAAAAAATGAACAGCACTGTCGTTAAACCTGCCAATGATGCAATCAAAGGTATGGTTAACACAGTCTCTCATTTAGTGGACGTAGAAGAAGTTTAACAACTTAATGATGATTAAAATCTAAGGAGGTGCCAAATATAATGAAACTTCATGAATTACAACCTGCCGAAGGTTCACGTAAAGTTCGCAACCGCGTTGGACGTGGTACTTCATCAGGTAACGGAAAAACAGCTGGACGTGGTCAAAAAGGTCAAAAGGCTCGTTCAGGCGGCGGTGTACGTTTAGGTTTTGAAGGTGGTCAAACGCCTTTATTCCGTCGTTTACCAAAACGCGGATTTACTAACGTGAATCGTAAAGAATATGCTGTTATCAACGTGGATGTCTTAAACCGTTTTGAAGATGGAACTGAAGTAACACCAGTTGCTTTAGTTGAAGCTGGAATCGTGAAAAACGAAAAAGCTGGAATTAAAGTTTTAGGAAACGGATCATTAGATAAAAAATTAACTGTTAAAGCGGCTAAATTCTCTAAAAGTGCTCAAGAAACAATCGAAGCTGCTGGTGGTTCAATCGAGGTGATTTAATGTTCAAACTTTTAAAAGATTCTTTCAAAGTTAAGAACATCCGATCACGGATATTATTCACCGTTTTAGTACTTCTTGTTTTCCGGATCGGTGCTCAAGTCACTGTCCCCGGCGTTGATGCACATGGCTTGCAAGGTTTGAGTGAAATGCCATTTTTCAGAATGCTGAATATGGTTAGTGGCTCTGCCATGCAAAACTTCTCGATCTTTTCGATGGGAGTTTCTCCATATATCACGGCTTCAATTGTTATTCAGTTGTTGCAGATGGATATCGTGCCTAAGTTTGTCGAATGGTCAAAACAAGGGGAAGTTGGACGCAAAAAGTTAAATCAAGCAACTCGCTATTTAACATTAGTGTTAGCTTTCATTCAGTCTGTCAGTATCACGGCTGGTTTTGATTATTTTGCTCAATTTGGTTTCGTGCCTAATCGCAATGTTCAAACTTTTGTTACGATCGGTATCATTCTTACAGCCGGAACGATGTTCGTTACTTGGTTGGGAGAGCAAATTACAGAAAAAGGTATCGGTAATGGCGTATCTATGATTATCTTTGCGGGGATCATTTCACGGTTACCACAAAGCATCATGGATATCTACGATGACTATTTTGTAAATATCGATCCTAATGATATTTGGAAATCAGTTATTTTTGTCGTAATTTTACTTATTGCAATTGTTGCGATTGTCGTTTTCGTAACGTACTTCCAACAAGCAGAAAGAAAAATTCCGATTCAATATACAAAACAAGTCGTTGGCGCTCCAACAAGCAGTTATCTACCATTAAAAGTAAATGCTGCTGGAGTTATCCCAGTAATTTTTGCCAGCTCATTCATTGCAACGCCCAATGCGGTGTTACAAGCATTAGCCGGTAAATATGGTGCGGAGGGCTGGTATGAAGTGTTAACTAAGCTGTTCAGCTATAACACAGTTCCAGGTGCCGCGATTTATACTGTTCTGATTGTTGCCTTCACCTTCTTCTATGCCTTTGTTCAGGTTAACCCTGAAAAATTAGCAGAGAACTTACAAAAGCAAGGAAGTTATATTCCTCGTGTAAGACCAGGTAAAGGAACAGAAGAATATGTTTCTGCAATTTTGATGCGTTTAAGCGTTGTTGGTGCCATTTTCTTAGGACTAATTGCGTTACTACCGATTATCGCACAAATGATTTGGAATTTGCCTCAATCAATCGGTTTAGGCGGGACCAGTCTTTTGATCGTTGTGGGTGTCGCATTAGAAACAGCGAAACAATTAGAAGGACTTATGCTGAAACGACGTTATGTCGGATTCATGGATGAAGAGTAGATTCGCGTGTTGAGGTTTTCCTCAACGCCGTTCTCGCTTCGCTGTGACTAATAGAGGTCAAAAGTCTAAAAGTTTTATAGGATGCATGAATACAGGTAGGATTCATCTTTGCAGAAAAATGAATCCTTTGGTAATAACTTAGGAGGGAAATCAATGAACCTGATCTTAATGGGTCTGCCAGGGGCAGGAAAAGGAACACAAGCAGAAAGAATTGTTGCGACGTACAATATTCCGCATATCAGCACGGGGGATATGTTCCGAGAAGCAATCAAAAACGAGACAAAACTCGGATTGAAAGCAAAATCATATATGGATGCAGGGAATTTGGTTCCAGACGAAGTTACTAACGGTATCGTGAAGGAACGTTTAGCTCAAAAGGATACGGATCAAGGATTCTTATTGGACGGCTTCCCTCGTACTTTAGATCAAGCCCAAGCATTAGCTGAAATGTTAACGGACTTGAATAAAAAGATTGATGCTGTGATTGAAATTCAAGTAGCAGAAGAAGTGTTGGTTGAACGTTTAGCAGGACGCTTCATGTGCCGCAATTGTGGTGCTACTTATCATAAAATCTTCAACCCTACAAAAGTTGAAGGAACTTGCGATCGCTGTGGTGGTCATGAATTCTATCAACGCGAAGATGATAAGCCAGAAACCGTTAAAAATCGTTTAACTGTGAACATTAAAAACAGTGAACCGATTTTAGCTTACTATGATGAAGAAGGTCTGTTGTATCCAGTTGATGGAGATCGGGAAATTGATGCCGTATTTGCGGATGTAGAAAAGATTATCGAAAAATAATTTTGCCTGCCGACTTGAGATGCAGTTTGTCTTGCCAAGTTCGATGTTTTGTGATAGAATTTGTCAGTCTGACTTCTAGCTTTTTTAGAAGTTAACTTTAGAATTAGGGTGGGAACTGCAGTTTCCGCCATTTTATCGTGTGAAAATGCGAAACAACTACAAGGAGGTACTCTGCGTGGCAAAAGAAGATATGATTGAAATCGAAGGAACAGTCGTCGAAACTTTGCCGAATGCAATGTTTAAAGTCGAGTTGGAAAACGGACACGAAGTTCTAGCACACGTATCTGGTAAAATCCGGATGTATTACATTCGAATCTTACCTGGAGATAAGGTTACAGTTGAACTTTCTCCCTATGATTTGAGCCGTGGTCGCATTACCTATCGCTTTAAGTAAGTTGTACTCCGTAAAACTTCAGGAGGTATAATCATGAAAGTAAGACCATCAGTAAAACCAATGTGTGAACATTGTAAAGTAATTCGTCGTAATGGACGTGTTATGGTGATTTGCCCAGCAAACCCAAAACATAAACAACGTCAAGGATAATTGGAGGTGTAATTAAGTATGGCTCGTATTGCAGGAGTAGATATTCCTCGTGATAAACGCGTGGTAATTTCACTTACTTATATTTACGGTATTGGAAATACTACAGCGAAAAAAGTTTTAGCCGATGCAGGCGTTTCTGAAGACGTTCGTGTACGTGATTTAACAAACGAACAAACAGACGCTATCCGTGCTGAAATCGATAAATTAAAAGTTGAAGGCGATCTTCGTCGTGAAACTAACTTAAACATCAAACGCTTGATGGAAATCGGTTCTTACCGTGGAATCCGTCATCGTCGTGGCTTGCCTACACGTGGACAAAACACTAAGAACAACGCTCGTACTCGTAAAGGCCCAGCTCGCGCTATTGCTGGCAAGAAAAAATAATTAGTGAAGGAGGTTTAAATCTTCATGGTAGCAAAGAAAGTCAATCGTAAACGTCGTGTGAAGAAGAATATCGAAACTGGTATCGCTCATATTCATTCGACATTCAATAATACAATCGTCATGATTACTGATGCTAGCGGTAACGCTGTAGCATGGTCATCTGCTGGTTCATTAGGCTTCAAAGGAAGTAAAAAATCAACTCCTTTCGCTGCTCAAATGGCTGCTGAAACTGCAACAAAAGCTGCAATGGAACATGGATTGAAAAGTGTTGAAGTAACTGTTAAAGGACCTGGTTCTGGTCGTGAAGCAGCGATTCGTTCATTGCAAGCAACTGGTTTAGAAGTAACTGCAATTCGTGACGTGACTCCAGTACCTCATAATGGATGCCGCCCTCCAAAACGCCGTCGTGTTTAATGAGTGCCCAACTCTATGAGTTTACCGGAAACGTCATTGAACAAGACACTTTTCGTTTTGAAAGGGGTAAAAAATAAGAATGATTGAATTCGAAAAACCAAGAATCACAAAAATTGATGAAGACAGAGATTATGGCAAGTTCGTTGTTGAACCTTTGGAAAGAGGTTATGGAACTACTTTAGGTAATTCTCTACGTCGTATTCTACTTTCTTCTTTACCGGGCGCGGCCATTACCAATATTCAAATCGATGGAGTGTTACACGAATTTTCGACCATCAAAGGTGTAAGAGAAGACGTTGTACAAATCATCTTGAATATCAAAGGTTTAGCGCTGAAGCTATTCGCTGAAGAAGAAAAAACCCTTGAGATCGATATTACTGGACCAGCTACGGTAACTGCCGGCGATATTATCGTTGACAGCGACGTTGAAATCTTGAATAAAGATATGTACATTTGTACTGTTGCTGAAGGCGCGACATTCCATGCTCGTCTAACAGTAAAACCTGGTCGAGGCTATGTTCAAGCAGACGAAAATAAAAAGGAAGATATGCCAATTGGTGTCCTTCCGGTCGATTCTATCTATACACCAGTTCGTAAAGTCAACTATCAAGTTGAAAATACGCGAGTTGGTCGTCGTGATGACTTCGATAAATTAACGATGGAAATTTGGACTGATGGATCAATTATTGCTCAAGAAGCATTGAGCCTTGCAGCGAAAATTCTAACAGAACATTTGGATATCTTTGTAAATCTAACAGATGAAGCTAAAAATGCTGAAATCATGGTAGAAAAAGAAGAAACTCAAAAAGAAAAAATGTTAGAAATGACCATCGAAGAACTAGACTTGTCTGTACGCTCGTACAATTGCTTGAAACGTGCCGGAATTAATACGGTTCAAGAATTGACGAATAAATCTGAACCAGAAATGATCAAAGTACGTAATTTAGGTCGTAAATCACTTGAAGAAGTGAAAGCTAAATTGCATGATCTTGGTTTAGGACTACGTAAAGACGATTAATATTGTTGACAAAGGAGGGAAACCTACGTGAGTTATCGTAAATTAGGACGCACATCTAGCCAACGTAAAGCAATGTTGCGTGACTTAACAACTGACTTAATTATCAACGAACGTATCGTTACGACTGAAGCTCGTGCGAAAGAAGTTCGTTCAACTGCTGAAAAGATGATTACTTTAGGAAAACGCGGGGATCTTCATGCACGTCGCCAAGCTGCTAGCTTTGTACGTAATGAAATCGCTGATGTTCGTGAAGAAAACGAAGAAATCGTTGTTGAAACTGCATTACAAAAATTATTCAACGACATTGCTCCTCGTTACGCAGAACGTCAAGGTGGATACACTCGTATCTTAAAAACTGAACCTCGTCGCGGCGACAACGCCCCTATGGTTGTTTTAGAACTTGTATAATAATCACTCTTCACTTTATAGATGATTCTTTTAGAGTGTTATGATGTTGGAGATTTATTTCTCCGAGTCTAGCTCAGCGCCGCTTCCCAGAAAACTGGGAAGCCGGCACTCATCATAAAGTGTTTTTTTATACCCAAAAATACTGTCAAGACAGATCGGTATACAAAAGCATTTTATCGAGTAACAAGGATTGATAAAACCAGTCTTTTTTGCTAGGCTTAGAACAGATTTGCAAAGAAGTGGAAAGGTGTAACGATGGAGCCAATAATTGAAATCAATCAAATTGAATTTAGCTATCAAGAAGATGCAGCACCTGCTTTGAAGGATATTAGTTTTTCTATTGAAAAAGGCGAGTGGATTGCGATTGTCGGGCACAATGGATCGGGCAAGTCCACCTTAGCCAAAACAATCAATGGTTTGCAGCTCCCCCAAAAGGGAAGTGTCACAGTTGGAGGAATGCAACTGTCTGAAGAATCTGTTTGGGATATTCGTCGAATGGTTGGAATGGTTTTTCAAAATCCTGATAATCAATTCGTTGGAGCTACCGTTGAGGACGACGTTGCCTTCGGTTTGGAGAATCAAGGGATCGAACGAAGTGAAATGCAAAAGCGGGTCCAAGATGCCTTGGAAAAAGTTAAGATGCAGGATTTTGCAACACGTGAACCGGCGCGTTTATCTGGTGGACAAAAGCAACGGGTAGCAATCGCTGGGGTAGTAGCATTGCGACCAGATATTATCATTTTGGATGAGGCAACCAGTATGCTGGATCCAGAAGGACGCGACGATGTGATTGCAACGATTCGCAAGATCAAAGAAGAAAGTGAACTAACTGTTATCTCGATTACTCACGATATCGATGAAGCAGCTAGTGCCAATCGGATCTTAGTGATGCGTGAAGGTGAGTTGTATCAAGAAGGAACGCCCGAAGAAATTTTTTCAGCCGGACCTGAGCTGGTGGCGTTAGGATTAGATCTGCCGTTTCCTGAGAAATTGAAAGCAGCCTTAAAAGCACGTGGGGTAACTGTCCCAACGAATTATTTAGATGAAGAAGGGATGATGGAGTGGTTATGGACATTCGTTTTGAAAAAGTAAGCTACGTTTACCAACCGAATACTCCTTTTGAACAACGCGCGCTTTATGATATCGATCTAAATATTAAAGCCGGTTCTTACACTGCTTTAGTGGGCCATACGGGTAGCGGAAAATCGACATTGCTACAACATTTGAATGCCTTGATGAAACCTACTGAAGGAAAGGTGATTATTGGTGATCGGACTATCACGCCAACGACAGACAATAAAAATTTGAGACCAGTTCGTAAAAAAGTTGGGATTGTGTTTCAATTTCCTGAGGCGCAACTATTCGAAGAAACCGTTGCTAAGGATATCGCTTTTGGTCCTAAAAACTTTGGTGCTAGTGAAGAAGAAGCATTGGCGCTGGCAAAAGAAAATTTAAAATTAGTTGGTTTGGCGGAAGAGTATCTTGAACGTTCACCATTTGAGCTTTCTGGGGGGCAAATGCGCCGAGTAGCGATTGCCGGGGTCTTAGCTATGGAACCAGAAGTTTTGGTCTTAGACGAGCCGACAGCAGGCTTAGATCCGCTGGGAAGAAAAGAAATGATGGAAATGTTTTGGCGTTTGCATCAAGAAAAAAAGATGACCATTGTTTTAGTTACTCATTTAATGGATGATGTCGCCAATTTTGCTGATTATGTTTATGTTTTAGAAAAAGGTCATGTGGTGAAGCATGGGGATCCTCAGTCCGTCTTTGAAGATGTCGCTTGGTTGAAGGAAAAGCAACTAGGAGTGCCGCAAGCCAGTGCGTTTGCCGAAAAAATGCAGGCACGAGGGGCCGTATTTGATAAACTGCCCTTGACTGAAAATGAATTAGCGGATTGGATCGTAAAATTTGCAGGAGGTCCTGCTCATGATGAATAAATTGATCTTTGGACGTTATATTCCTGGAGATTCTTTGATCCATCGTCTGGATCCACGAGCGAAGTTAGTAGCTAGCTTTTATTTTATTGGGATTATTTTCTTAGCTAATAATTGGCAAAGTTATCTATTTTTAGCTGCTTTTACGATGGTGGCAGTGCTACTTTCCAAGATTAATTTGAATTTCTTTATTAAAGGAGTTCGACCATTGATCTGGTTGATTATCTTCACTGTTGCGTTGCAGATGCTGTTTACCCGTGGGGGAACTCTGTACTGGTCTTGGGGTGTCTTTAGTCTATCGTCTTATGGTATCCAGAATGGTTTATTTATCTTTTGCCGTTTCGTTCTGATTATTTTCATGTCGACTTTGTTGACGTTGACGACACCACCGTTATCGATGTCTGATGCGATCGAATCGTTGTTGAACCCGTTGAAAAAGCTTCATTTGCCGGTCCACGAGATTGCATTGATGTTATCGATTGCTTTACGTTTTGTCCCAACGTTGATGGATGAGACGGAAAAAATCATGAATGCTCAGCGGGCTCGGGGTGTCGATTTTAACGATGGCAACTTGATTCAAAAAGTTAAAGCAATCGTGCCTTTATTGATCCCGTTGTTTGTCAGCAGCTTTAATCGGGCAGAAGATCTTGCGACAGCAATGGAGGCCCGCGGCTATCGGGGTGGTGAAGGACGCAGCAAATATCGTAAATTGCAGTGGGCTAATCGCGATACTTTGGTTTTAATTACCTTTGCTGCTGCAACGATTGTCTTGATTTTCTTGCGAAGTTAAATAAACAGTCGACTGTAGTCAACGTTCCTGTAGGGATTTTGGCTGCAGTTTTTTTATGGGTTGTAGTTTTGATCAGATTGGAATCCTGATTAAAAGCTGTTATAATGACTCCGGCTGAAACTACTAGTTATGTTTCAGTATTTTTTTGAAATGATTAATTCTTTGTGATAAAAAGGAGAATTACAATGGTTAGATATAAGGCGATCATCGCCTATGATGGGACAAATTTTAATGGCTTTCAACGACAGCCGAATGGTCGGACTGTTCAGGAGGAAATGGAAAAAACATTGACGAAAATGAACAATGGGGCACCAGTTACGATCTTTGGTTCAGGAAGAACCGATGCGGGGGTTCACGCGTTGGGACAAGTGATCCATTTTGATTATCCGCAAGCGCGGCCATTAGAACGGATGCGTTTTGCACTGGATACACAAACCCCCGAGGATATTGCAGTTTCTTCGGTGGAAATCGTTGCAGATGATTTTCATGCTCGCTATCACGTGGTGGAAAAAACCTACCACTTTAAGGTTCAAATTGCTAAGCCTCGCAGTCCGTTTCGCCGCTTTTATGCAAGTTACTATCCTTATCCCCTCGATTTGACACTGATTCGACAAGCCTTGCCAGATCTATTGGGAACGCATGATTTTACTTCTTTCTGTGCGACTGGCGGTTCGATTGAAGATAAGGTGCGGACGATCTATCAAGCGGATTTATTGGTCAATGAAGACGAAACAGAGCTAACCTTTGTTTTTCGTGGCAATGGCTTTTTATATAAAATGATCCGAATTTTAGTGGGCACCTTGCTGAAAATCGGTAATGGTCGCATTCCAGCGGATAGTATCCCACAGATTATCGCAGCGAAGGATCGGAATGTTGCTGGTCCCACGGCACATCCGGAAGGTCTTTATTTAGCGGAAGTCAAATATCAATAGAAAAAGCCTCGCATAACCAGTTATCAGTGGTTATGCGAGGCTTTTTTTTTAATGACGATATTTTTTACGTTTTATTTTCTTTGGAGTCAGGGATCTTTGATAAAGAATAAACAGCCCAACAGCGATCACAAAGGAGCTTGCACCAGCAATCAAGCCTTTTGGTAAGTAAGTAAAGGTCACTTTATGTTGGCCTTTTGGCACGTGAATGCTGACGAAGGCATTTTGGAAAGCTTTCGTTTTGACCTTTTTCCCATCGATTTTAGCGTTCCAGCCTTCATCGTAGGGGATCGTCGTGATTAAAGTCTGAGCTTTCTGAGTAGTTACCGTTCCTTCAGCACTGTGCTTGCCGACCTTCATCTCCACTCCGTTGTCCTTGATCTTGTCTACAGCTAGGCGATAGGCGACCGTATCTAAGGCTAATACTTGCGGATTCTGGAAGCTGATGGATTTTGTCCCATAGAAGCTGGCGGTAAAGGTCACCATCGTTGCTTTAGGATAATAGCCTAAATCGTAGTATTGTCCGTTGATCCCAATTTGTGCTTGGCGAGTCTGACCATTGGCGGAGACCGTCGCGGTTGAACTTTCCAATTCAGCAAAATCATACGGATAAAGGCTTAGGTAAGCTTGAGTGTTTGCTGGAACTTGGACTTTCCAAGTGACATCTTTGGCGACATTCCCTTGTTTTTCCGTAATTGTCATGATGTTGCCGGCGTTCGTGACCGTCGCATTTTTTGTATCGATCTGGGTCATCGGCAAGAATTGGAAATATTGGAATTGTTCTTGCGACAAAGCATTAAATAATTGCGTTTGAGTACCAAGGTTATCATTTGGCAATGCTTTTAATTGATCGATACTCGTTGGCGCAGTGAAAGCCAATGGTAAATTGTAACTATTTTCAAATAGATTGTATTCACCGGCACTCTTGGTTTTAGTAAAACCAAATTTATTCAGATCTTTCGTTTTGGCGATGTTGTATTTGATTCCAGTAAAGGCATCTGCCAACAGGGTATTATTTTGGTAACGAATGTTCAGGCTGGTTCCTCTTGAACGGAAGCCCAATTGATCCAGATAGCCGGAAGAATGACGATTGCGGATCGACGAGAACATGCTGATTCCGCTATAGCCATAATTAAAAGCATCATTAGAAGAAACCGGATCAAGATTTTCTAGGCGATAAAAGCTGTCATTATCCGCTTTGGTGCTGTCCACTAATCCTTTAATGGAGGGATATGGTTCAGTATACAGACTGCGAGAAGCGTAATTCCAATCTTTTAAAATCCCCCGCACCATAAAATCACTATTGATAAAAGCCTCAGTACTCATGAAAAGCAGTAGTAAAATACTCAGTGCTTTGATCGGTAACTTATCAAAATAACGACCAGTAAAGAGTAGTGCATAGACCGCTAAGAAAGCAATGGTGATGTATAACGAGCTATTTTTAAGGTATTCGTAGTCTTTGCCTTTCAGGCCCCAAAATATTGCGAAAAGAGCGATTAACAACAGGCAAGCGGCGACTAATTGCAACGTATTATCACGGTCTAATTTTTCCCAACCCCAAGCTGCTAAAGTAATGACTAAAAAGGACAGTAAGTAAGCGTAGCGGAACAAGAACATATTTGGTGCATGCATCCCGTGCCAGAATAAATTCAATGGCTGAATGTAAAAACTAGCGATCAAAAGCGCAGCCACACCACCATAGGCCAATTTATTTTTCCAAGGAATTTTTTTACAAATGAAGAAAAATAGACAAAGAGCCAAGGGGAGTAAACCTATATAAATAAACGGGATCGAGCCATATTTTGTCGTGTCGTAAGCGCCAATCAAATTCTTCGCGACAAAATCCCACCAGCCGGTCGCTTCTGTTTTAAAGGTTGTGATTTGCGTTAATTCTTCACCATTGGTCCGCAGATCTAGCACGGAAGGCAAGATTATGATCATGGAAGCAAAACCTGCTAAAAGGGAAGTGATCCCATAAGGGAGGATGCTTTTTTTATAGGCCTTCCAGTTGGTAAGCAAACGGGCGATAAAATATAGTACTGAAAAGATACCAATCATAAAGCCCATGTAAAAACTGGTCCAAAACAACATTAAATAAGAAACAAAAAGAACGGTTGGCTTCTTTTCATCCATGATTCGATTGATGCCTAAAATAATCAGCGGTAAGTAGACGAAGGCATCCAGCCACATGATAATCTCAGAATGAGCAATGGCAAAAGACATCAAGGCGTACGTGACGCTCAATGCGACCCGTGACCAATCCGGCAATTTGAAACTGCCTTTCGCATAAAACCAAAAAGCTAATCCAGCCGAGCCAATCTTCAACAGTGTTAGGAAATACAAGGCATCGGGCATTAATTGATTGGGAAAGAAAATAATCAGTGGCGTAAAAAAACCGCCTAAATAATACGAGACCAAAGATAAATAATTCAATCCCAGCGAGGCATTCCAATTATAAAAAAGCCCTTGTTTGCCTAAAAGCATATTCCGAAAACTGGCATGGAAATTTGAAAATTGGGAAAAAGCATCGCTAGCCAAGATGCTGCGGCTTGACCCAGGATAGATACCGATTGTTAAATAAACGATTACCATCAATACTAGCGGTAGGAAAAAGCTGACCAGCAAGTACCAACGATTTTTTTTAAGATAGTTTTTCATATAAAAATCACCAAACTTCTTTCAACAGACTATCCAAATTTTACCATAATTACCGTTAAATATTGTGAAAGAGCTATGAAACTCAAGCAAAGTTTTGCCTTTTTGTTGAAAACTTAACTAATCCCAAAAGGCTTTTGTCCTAAGCTAAATAAGAGGTGGGCGAGGTCGGTCAAGTCGTAGAATTACCAACTAGACCGAGACAAGAGCAGTGAGTATAAAAAAATACACAAAAAAAACCGTTCATTTACGAACGGTTTGTTGGGTTCTTTAATTATAAATAATATTAAACGCGCTCAACTTTTCCAGATTTCAAAGCACGAGTTGAGACCCAAACTTTTTTAGGTTTTCCGTCCACTAAAACGCGAACTTTTTGTAAATTAGGTTTTACAGTACGTTTAGTAGCGTTCATAGCGTGCGAACGGTTATTTGCACTTCTTGTTTTACGACCAGTAAAATAGCAAACTTTTGCCATGTGTTGTTTCCTCCTTTTGCCTTGATTTAGGAGCGCTTCTTTGGCTCATACTAAAATAAAATAGCATAGATTAGCAAGATTAGCAAGTGAATTTTTTTAGAAAGATTGACAATCTAAGGATTTGCAGGTAAATTATACTCTGTTAGCGTAATTTTTTTAACAAAAGTTTTGATGCGAGGAAGTTGAACAAAATTTGCGGACAGCAGGCAATGCCCTATCAGCAAACCGCAATGGAACTTTCTTTTATTTGTCATAGGGCTATGATAAACTATTATAGTAGAAAAAATGGGCAATTAGGCCTATTTAAGGAGGCTAACAACTATGGCTGTGAAAATCAATACACAGACTGGTATGATCGAAATTTCAAACGACGTCATCGCGACGGTTGTCGGCGGTGCAGTTACTGACGTGTTTGGTATCGTCGGGATGGCTAGTAAAAATCAAATCAAAGACAATATCACAGAAATTTTAAGAAAAGAAAATTATTCACGCGGCGTTGTTGTACGTCAAGAAGAGAACGGAATCGCAGTCGATGTCTATACGATCGTCAGCTACGGCACGAAGATCTCGGAAGTATCGCGCAATGTCCAAGAAAAAGTGAAATATAATTTGGAAACGATGCTTGGAGTTACAGCTAATTCAGTGAATGTCTATGTTCAAGGTGTACGTGTTCTGCCTGACTAAGGGCAGCGTTCTTAAGGAGGACTAAGTAAGTGAAGGTAACAGAAATCAGCGCGAGTCAATTCCAAGAAATGGTTGAGGCTGGCGCTAAACGTCTGCAAGTCAATGCAGAATATGTCAATTCATTAAATGTATTTCCAGTGCCGGATGGCGATACTGGAACCAATATGAATCTATCAATGACTAGCGGTGCGACCGCGGTCGTTAATTCTGCTTCAGAAAAAGTTGGGGAATTAGCCAACGTATTAGCAAAGGGACTATTGATGGGAGCGCGGGGCAATTCTGGCGTTATCTTGTCGCAATTATTCCGGGGCTTTTCTAAAGCAATCTTAGATGTCGATACATTAAATGCTGAAGAATTAGCACAAGCTTTCGTTCATGGGGTGGAAACAGCCTATAAAGCGGTGATGAAACCAGTCGAAGGAACAATTTTAACTGTAGCCCGCGAATCTGCTAAAGCAGGTGAACGTAAAGCCAAACAAACTGATGACGTGATTGAAGTCATGACTGCCGTTGTGAAATATGGTAAAAAAGCATTGGATAAAACGCCTGACATGTTGCCAGTCTTGAAAGAAGTTGGCGTGGTCGACAGTGGCGGTCAAGGACTGTTGTTCATTTATGAAGGCTTTTTAAGTGCATTGAACGGTGAATTCCAAGCGGATGAAACCTATGAACCAAGTCCCGCTGAAATGGACGAGATGGTCAATGCGGAACATCATCGTAGCATTCAAGGTCAATTGGCGACTGAAGACATCAAGTTCGGTTACTGTACCGAAATCATGGTGCGCCTAGGCGAAGGGCCAACCGTTGACAGCAAATTTGACTATGATGCCTTCCGTAATTATTTAGATGGCATCGGCGATTCATTATTGGTCGTTAATGACGATGAAATCGTTAAAGTTCATGTCCACACGGAACATCCCGGTGAAGTGATGAACTATGGTCAAAAATTTGGTGCATTGATCAAAGTAAAAGTTGATAATATGCGCTTGCAACATGAAACAATCTTAGAGCACGACGAAGAAGTAGCAGCTTTTGAAGCAATGCCGGCTGAACGCAAACCTTTTGCAGTGATTGCGATTGCAGCTGGTGAAGGCGTACAAGAATTATTCAAGAGCTTGGGTGCTGATTTTGTGATCAGTGGTGGTCAAACGATGAACCCAAGTACAGAAGATATTCTAAAGGCAATTGAAGAAGTCAATGCCGATCAAGTCGTGATCTTACCAAACAATAAAAATATCTTTATGGCAGCTGATCAAGCGGCAGAAGTCGCTGATATTCCTGTCGCAGTTGTGCCAAGCAAAACAGTTTCGCAAGGGATGACAGCGATGTTGGCTTTCAATGGTGATCAAAGTTTAGAAGAAAACAAGCAAGCCATGACAGAAATGCTGGATTCAGTTGTCAGTGGTCAAATTACCAATGCGATTCGCGATACAGCAATCGATGGGGTTGAGATCCATGAAGGTGACTATTTAGGAATGATCGATGGTAAAATCGTTCTTTCTGAAGCAGACAAGTATCAAGCAGCTTTCGATACATTGACTAAAATGATTAGTGAAGACATTGAGATCATCACGATCATTATTGGTGAAGAAGGTACGCAAGCAGAAGCTGAAAAATTAAGTGAAGCGATCGAAGCAAGCTATCCGGATCTGGAAGTTGAGATCTACGATGGTAAACAACCAGTTTATCCATACTTGCTTTCAGCAGAATAATTAGTAAAAGTCGGAGGGAGTGGGCCAAGAGTATCTGGCACGCTCCTTTTGCTGTTTAGCTAAACAAATCCGTAGGTTAAAAGAAGGGAGGGTAAGTATGACGATTCAAGATTCTGTCACAGTACTGCCGGGAGTTGGACCGAAGCGGGCCCAAACTTTAACGGAGTTAGGAATCGTGACGATTGAGAATTTATTAGGTTATTATCCATTTCGTTATGAGGATATCCAAGAAAAAAATCTATTGGAAATCAATGATCAGGAAAAGGTCACTTTAAAGGGTGTGATCGTCTCAGCTCCCGTAGTCAGCCGCTTTGGTTATAAAAAAAGCCGGCTGCAGTTTCGAATGATGCAAGATCATGCAGTCTTCATGGTCTCCTTTTTTAACCAGCCTTATCTAAAGGATAAGATCGAAGTCGGCGAGGAATTGGCAGTTTATGGGAAATGGGATGCCAAGCGGAAAGCGCTGACTGGAATGAAGATCTTAGGGGGAAAACAAACGGAAGAATACGCCCCAATCTATCATGTAACGAAGGCGATTCGGCAAAGCACCCTAGTCGATTTGATCAAAGTGGCTTTTGAGAAATTTGGTGATCAAGTCCAAGAAAATCTACCGGCTTATCTATTGGAAAAATATCGGTTAATGCCTCGCAAACAGGCGATGCGGGCGATGCATTTTCCTAAAGACCCGGCGGAGAACCAGCAGGCGAAGCGGCGAGTAGTTTTTGAAGAGTTTTTCCTATTCCAAATGCGAATGCAAGGCTTAAAAAAAAGCGAACGTAGTGAGAAAAATGGATTGGCCGTCCGTTATGATGTGGAGCGCTTAAAACAGTTCACGAAAAAATTGCCCTTTGAGTTAACGGATGCGCAAAAACGTGTGACTAATGAGATCTGTTATGATTTGCGGAGTAAGAAACATATGCAGCGTCTATTGCAAGGAGACGTTGGGAGCGGAAAGACGGTAGTTGCAGCGATCGCTTTATACGCGACAATGACGGCCGGATTTCAAGGGGCGTTGATGGTGCCGACGGAGATTTTGGCGCAACAGCATTTAGAAAGTTTGAATCAATTATTTGATCCATTAGAATTGACGACGGCGTTATTGACCGGATCGACGAAAACGAAGGAACGCCGAGCAATCTTAGCCGGTTTACAAAATGGTGAAATCGATGTAGTGATCGGGACTCATGCATTGATTCAAGACGACGTGCAGTTCGCCAATCTTGGTTTAGTCATCACCGATGAGCAGCATCGCTTTGGCGTTAATCAGCGCAGAGTGCTACGAGAAAAAGGCTTGCATCCCGATGTCTTATTTATGACGGCAACACCGATTCCGCGAACGTTAGCGATCACGGCATATGGTGAGATGGATGTGTCGATTATTGATCAGATGCCGGCTGGCCGGATTCCGGTCAAAACTAGTTGGATTAAACCGAAGCAATTGGAGCATACGTTAGATTGGGCCAAACAAGAATTACAAGCAGGGCATCAACTTTACGTGATTTGCCCCTTGATTGAAGAATCTGAAGCATTGGACGTAAAAAATGCGACAGAAATCTATGAGCATTTGAAGGAATACTATGCGCCTGATTATCAAGTCAGTCTCTTGCATGGGAAAATGAAAAATGCTGAAAAAGAGACGATCATGGAAACTTTTAAAGAAAACCAAAGTCAGATCTTAGTCTCGACTACCGTCATTGAAGTGGGTGTCAACGTACCGAATGCGACAGTGATGTTTATTATGGATGCCGATCGTTTTGGTCTGGCACAGCTCCATCAGTTACGGGGCCGGGTGGGACGCGGCTCGGATGCTTCTTATTGTATTTTAGTTGCTAGTCCTAAAAATGAGTTAGGTAAAGAACGAATGAAAATCATGACGGAAACCAATAATGGCTTTGTTTTGAGTGAAAAAGATTTAGAATTACGTGGGCCGGGAGAAGTCTTTGGTTTCCGTCAGTCGGGTTTGCCGCAATTTCTAATCGCTGATCTGGTCAATGATGCCAATGTCTTAGAGGTGGCTCGGGATGAGGCAAATCGAATTTGGCAAATCCCAGACTGGCGTCAGCAGCCGGCGTTTGCCCCATTAGCCGAAACATTAAAACCTACCGAAACCGGAGAAACCTACTTTGATTAATATGCTATACTGTAGGGAAAAACAGCCAGCTTAATTAGTGAGGAGTATTCAATCCTCTAATTAGCAGAAGGTGTAGTTAAGAATAAAGGAGAGAATTTTTCATGAAAATTGCTGTAGACGCAATGGGCGGCGATTTCGCGCCGCAAGCAATTGTCGAAGGCGTCATGTTAGCGCAAAAAAAACACCCAGAGATTGAATTCCAATTATATGGGAAAGAAGATGCGATTCGCCAATATCTTACTAATGAAAAAAATATTACGATTATTCATACCGATGAGAAAATCAATAGCGATGATGAACCAGTTAAAGCAATTCGCCGTAAAAAGAATGCTTCAATGGTCTTAGCGGCCCAGGCAGTTAAGGAAGGCAAAGCGGATGCGATCTTTTCAGCTGGGAATACGGGCGCTTTATTAGCAGCCGGCTTATTTGTAGTCGGTCGAATCAAAGGAATCGAACGGCCCGGCTTGATGTCGACACTTCCTGTATTGGCTGGTGATGCTGGGTTTGACATGTTGGATCTGGGGGCCAATGCAGAAAATAAGGCCGAACATCTGCATCAATATGCGATTTTGGGCTCGTTCTATGCTAAACACGTCCGGGGGCTTACTAATCCGCGGGTAGGTCTGTTAAATAATGGGACCGAAGAAACCAAAGGGAGCGAATTAACCAAAGAAGCTTTCAAATTGTTACAAGCGGAAGAAAGTATCCATTTCATTGGTAACGTGGAAGCACGTGAATTATTGAATGGTGTTGCTGATGTGGTTGTGACGGATGGGTTCACAGGAAATGCTGTGTTAAAAACGATTGAAGGAACAGCGATGGGCTTGATGAGTCTGCTTAAAGGCAGTATCAATGAGGCCGGTATCAAAGGTAAGCTAGGTGCTGCGATGCTAAAAGATACGTTATATGGCTTGAAGGATAAATTAGATTATTCTGCTCATGGAGGTGCGGTGTTATTTGGCCTAAAAGCCCCTGTTATCAAAACTCACGGTTCGACTGGGCCAGAAGCAGTAGCCAATACGATTGACCAAATCCACACGATGCTGGAAACGAATGTTGTCGGCCAATTAGTCGAATTTTTCGAAACGCCCAAAGGCGAGTAAGCGCTAGTTAATTTGCCAAAAAAGGTGGACAAAGCAGATAAACATCAGTAAAATGAACTGTGACCTTCTGGTAAAAGATAGCCGAATAGTAGTTGATTAAGTGGAGGTGAATGTTGTTGACTCGTGAAGAAGTATTTAATAAAGTTACTGAAATCATTTCAAATCACTTTGAAATTGATAAAGACAAAGTAACTCTTGAATTGAGTATCAAAGACGACTTGAATGCAGACTCAATCAGTATCATGGAATTTGTTTTAGAATTGGAAGATGAATTCGGAACAGAAATTTCTGATGAAGATGCAGAAAGAATTGAAACAGTTGGAGCTGCAGTTGATTACATTATGGAAAACAATCAAGCTTAACATGAAAAGTATGCTAGCAATCGCTGGCATACTTTTTTTATGGCTTAAAGTTCTCAGGGTGAATCCTAATTACTTTTGCTGAAAGGGGTTAAAACGAGTAGAACTTCTTGAAAATTTCTTACTATCATCACTTCTGATTTAAAATTCAAGGAAAAAACAGTATAATAAAGCGTGATGGAAATCTCAAAAAAAGGAATGAGCCCATGGATACACAGTTGATCAATGAATTAAAAGAAAACTACGACATCGTTTTTCACGATGTGAACTTATTGGAACAGGCGTTTACCCACTCATCTTATGTGAATGAACACCGTAATATGAATATTTCAGACAATGAACGGTTAGAATTTTTAGGGGACGCGGTCTTAGAAATTCAAGTATCGGACTATTTGTATCATCATTATCCACATTTACCAGAAGGACGCTTGACCCGTCTACGTTCAGCGATTGTGCGGGAAGAAAGTCTGTCAAAATTTGCGAAGGAATGTCATTTTGATCGCTACATTTTACTTGGTAAAGGAGAAGAAAACTCGGGCGGCCGCGGTCGGGCAGCTTTGTTGTGTGACTTATTCGAAGCGTTTTTAGGAGCGCTATATTTGGATCAGGGCTATGATGCGGCACTGGGCTTTATAAAAGCGGTCATTTTTCCGAAAATCGAAGCGGGGGACTTCACCCGAGAAATGGATCATAAGACCCGTTTGCAAGAAGTCTTACAAAAAAGCGGCGATGTGTCGATTGATTACCGCTTAGTTAATGAAGAAGGTCCAGCCCATGAACGCATTTTTACGATTGATGTCTATGCCGATGAGCGCTTGATTGGCTCGGGACAAGGTAAATCGAAGAAATTAGCGGAACAAGATGCGGCGGAAAAAGCATTGGCTAAACTTGCTGCTAAGTAGCAGTGATTTCCTGAGGAATTTTTAGGAGGAACATTTTGTATTTAAAACGTATTGAAATCGCCGGTTTTAAATCCTTTGCTGATCGAACAAAAATCGAATTTGAGCAAGGAGTAACAGCGGTTATTGGACCAAATGGTAGTGGAAAAAGCAACATCACCGAAGCGATTCGCTGGGTTTTAGGCGAACAATCTGCCAAAAGTTTACGTGGGGGGAAGATGCCGGATATTATTTTTGCCGGCTCGGATTCCCGTAAACAATTAAATATCGCGGAAGTAACGGTGGTATTAGATAACACGGATCACTACTTGCCCTTGGCTTTTAGTGAAGTCAGCGTGACTCGACGTTATCGGCGGACGGGAGAAAGTGACTTTTTTATCAATAAAAAGGCTTGCCGCTTGAAAGATATTCAAGAGTTATTTATGGATTCAGGCTTAGGCAAAGAATCTTTTTCGATTATTTCTCAAGGTAAAGTTGAAGCAATCTTTGCCAGTAAACCAGAAGACCGTCGAGGGATTTTTGAAGAAGCCGCAGGTGTTTTGAAATATAAACAGCGTAAACGGAAGGCTGAGCAGAAACTTTTCGAGACCGAGGATAATCTAAGTCGGGTCCAAGACATCGTTTATGAATTAGAAGATCAGCTGACTCCTTTAGCTGCCCAAAGTGAAGCGGCCAAGGAGTTTTTAGCGCTAAAAAAAGAATTAACCGCTACCGATGTTAGTTTGACAGTAGCAAAAATCAAACAAACGCGGGAAGTTTGGCAAGCCTCTAAAACGGACTATGAGGAGCTAGCAAAAACAGCCGAAGAAAAAAATCGTTTTATCCAACAAACGGAAAAACAATTAGGTCGGCTGCGGGAAAAACGTGGATCACTTGATGAACAGTTGGAAACCGGGCAACAACAATTGCTACATTTAGTTGAAGCGTTAAAGCAGACAGAGGGTCAAAAGGAATTATTAAGTGAACGCTCAAAAAATACCCAAAAAACTAGTACCGAGTATCGGGCAGCCTTAAACGAGCAGCAGAAGAAAAAAACAGAGGCTGAATTAAACTTGCAGGATGTTCAAACCCAGCAAAAGGAAAAACAAGCGGAGAAAGCAGCCTTGGCAGCGAAAATCCAGCAGTTGCAAGCCGAAGCAGAAAAATATCAAAAATCGCCGAAAGAATTGTTGGAAGATTTACGCGGGACGTATGTCGAGTTAATGCAGGAGTCCGCCAATGTCAGTAACGACTTGAAGTATTTAGAACGACAGTATACCCAAGAAACGGCTAAAAATCAGCAAAGTCTCACTAAGTTTGAGGACTTGCAGCAGCAATTGACGAAATTGACAGAGGAAAAAACGGCAACCCAAGCAAAGACGCAAGCATTAGCGGCACGTTTAGCGGAAGAGCAAGAAAATTATCGCCGTTTGACTGCAGAAAAAAATACGGCTCAAGAACAATTCCAAAAAGAACAGCAACTGATGTATGACTTAATGAGCCAAGTTCAGCAGGCTCGGGCACGTCAAAAGAGTTTACAAGAGATCCAAGAAAACTACAGTGGTTTTTATCAAGGAGTCCGTAGTGTCTTACAGCATAAAGATCAGCTAAGTGGCATTGTTGGTGCAGTGGCCGAATTGATCGAAGTACCAGCCGAATATGCCTTGGCGATTGAAACAGCCTTAGGGGCAGCGGCGCAACACATCATTGTTGAAACGGAAAAGGATGCGCGTCAAGGAATCACGTTTTTAAAACAACAGCGTAGTGGTCGCGGGACTTTCTTGCCGCTAACGACGATTAAACCCCGTAGTTTAAGTGCTTTGCATTATCAAGCAATCAAAGATGAGGACGGTTTTTTAGGTGTTGCTAGTGAGCTAGTCGCTTTTTCTGAAAAGGTTACACCAGTGATGCAAAATTTATTAGGAGCAATCGTGATCGCTCGTGATTTGGATAGTGCCAATCATTTGGCCCGTCAGCTGCGCTATCAAGTTCGAGTCGTTTCTTTAGCGGGTGATGTAATGAATGCCGGCGGTTCGATGACCGGTGGTGCCACCAAGCAAGGAAATCGCGGAAATCTCTTTAATCAAGGCCGTGAATTAGCCGAATGGACTAAGCGCTACGAAGAGATCAATCAAGCGCTGCAAGCAAAAGAACAAGTGGTTCATCAACTGCAGACGCAAGTAGCAGAACAGACAGAAGCACTAGAGGAATTAAGAACTCAAGGCGAGCAAACGCGCTTGGCCTATCAAGAAGTGCAAAGCGTTGAAGAACGAGTTGCGAATGATTTGGCTCGTTTACAAAAAGAACAAACGCTGTTTTCTTATGAAGCCAAAGAATTAGAAAGTTTTTTGACAGAGTATCAAACTCAAAAGATCGCCTTGGAAAATCAGCAAGTTACATTGAAAGAACGGCAAGATCAAATCAATCAAGAAATTCAGCAGCTGAATGCGGAAAGTGATTTGTTGGAAGAACGCCGTGCCAGCATTAATACCGACTTGAGCCGTTTGCAGGCAGATTACGCTGTATTGGATGAACGCTTGCTTTACTTAGAACGACAAGCGTTAGGTTTCGAAGAACAGCTCAAGGAATTAACCCTGCAGATCGCTAGTCTAGAAAACCAACTATTGGCGTTATCTAGTGATTCTTCTGGTCATGAGGAATCAGAAGAAAGCTTGAATCAGCGCTTGACGGAGTTAGCGACTGCCAAAGAACACCTGCAGGAACAGTTAACGATTTGGAAAGAAACGCGCCAGAGCTTGCAGCAGCAAGTGGATCAAGCGGATAATGCGTTGACCGAAGCCAATCGTGAACAAAAAAATTTGTTGGCGCGTCAGTCTCAAGCGGATGTTCAAAAAAATCGTTACGAATTAAAATTGGATAGTGCGTTGACCTATTTGCAAGAAGAATATAGTTTAACCTTTGAAGGTGCTGCGGACCAAGCTGACCCTGAGATTGACCAGCAAGCTGCCCAAAAAGAAGTCAGCCGCTTGAAACAAGCGATTGAAAAATTAGGCCCAGTCAACTTAAATGCTATCGAACAATATCAGCAAGTCGAAGAACGTTACGATTTCCTGACGATTCAACGAGATGATTTGCTGTCCGCCAAAGAGCAGCTCTTTGAAACGATGGACGAGATGGATGACGAAGTGAAAACTCGTTTTTATACGACGTTCCAAGCGATTCGCGAAAAGTTCAAGATCGTTTTTCCCAATATGTTTGGGGGCGGTCGAGCAGAATTAGTTTTGACCGATCCAACGGACTTGTTGAACACAGGAATTGAAATCGAAGCGCAACCGCCAGGTAAAAAGCTGCAAAGTTTATCGTTGCTTTCCGGTGGTGAACGAGCATTGACGGCAATCGCCTTATTGTTCTCGATCATTCAAGTTCGCCCAGTTCCTTTTTGTGTCTTGGATGAAGTGGAGGCGGCATTGGATGATGCCAATGTCACCCGTTTTGGTCGCTATTTAAGTGCTTTTCAAAATGATACGCAATTTATCGTTGTCACCCATCGTAAAGGTACGATGGAGGCAGCCGATGTACTTTATGGCGTAACGATGCAAGAGTCCGGCGTTTCGAAAATTATTTCGGTGCGTTTGGAAGAAGTCAAAGAAGATGGAAAATTTCCAACAGGAGAAGGAGAACCGCTAAAATGATAAAAATGATCGCAATTGATTTAGATGGTACCTTATTGACCGATGCCAAGACGATCTCTGATAAAAACAAAGAAATCCTAGCCCAGGCTAAGGCTCGAGGGATAAAGGTCGTCATCTGTACGGGCCGCCCGCTGATTGCCATTAAGGATTACTTGGCAGAATTAGATTTATTGACCGCGGGTGATTATTCAATTACCTTTAACGGGGGCTTGATTCAGACCAATACCGGTGAGATCCTAGGTAAAACAGCGATGGAACTTACGGATGTCCAACACATTTATCAACTGTTGACAAAATTAGCCTTACCGATGGATGTCTTATCAGACGCTTTGTGTTTCCAACTTGAAACGGCACCGGAGCACCCCTCAATCTACCCGACGATGAATAAAGCCTTGACCTTTGTTCCTAAAACGATAGAAACATTAGAAGTAGACGCTTTGTATAATAAAGTGGTCTCAGCGATTGATGTTGAATACCTCGATCAAAAGATGCAATTGATTCCGGTTGAGGAAACTGAGCGTTATGAAATCTTTAAAACCCGACCTAATTTATTGGAATTTATGCCAAAGGGTGTAACGAAGGCTTTCGGTTTGTCCGTTTTAGGTGAACATCTAGGGATTGAAGCCAATGAGATGATGGCTTTAGGAGATGAAGCGAATGATCTATCCATGATCAATTATGCTGGAATGGGCGTAGCGATGGAAAATGCGACTGAGGGTGTGAAGTCAGCGGCGAACTTCGTAACGAAAACGAATCAAGCCGATGGGGTTGCCCATGCCATTCAAAAAATTATTTTCGATGAATTGCAATAGAAGGGGGAGTTTAAATGGGATTATTTGATCGAATAAAAAAAGCTTTCACAGGTGAGCCAACTGAAGAACCTGAAAAGAAAGTGGATGTACCGGAAGAGACGGAAGCCCCAACTGAAGTGGCAGCTGATAATGAGCTTCATGAGTCAACTAGCATTGAAACCAGCAGTGTTGATACCGCGATAAATTCAGTGGAAGAAGCCACAAATGAACCGGCAGATGAAGAAAATGATAAGCGAAATGCTGAGGATGTGGCTCTGACGGATCTTTCTCCTGAGATGCAGGAGACCGCCGAGCAAACAGTGGAGTCGTCGGAAGAGCAAATCACGGATGAAACAACCGAACCGGAAACAATCGAAGTGCTTGAAGAAGAGACTCCGGAGCTTGAAGCGGTTGAAGTAGAAGTGGCAGCATCTGAGCCTTTGGCCGAACCTGAAGTAGAGGAGCTTGCCGAAGCGTCAGAGTCAATTGCGACCGAAACAGTTCAAGAAAAATATGATAAAGGGTTGGAAAAAACCCGTAAATCTTTCGGGGAACGAATGAATGAGTTATTTGCTCGTTTCCGCCGCGTAGATGAAGACTTTTTCGAAGAATTAGAAGAAACCCTAATTGGTGCCGATGTTGGTTTTGATACCGCGATTAAATTGACGGATTCGCTACGGCAGGAAGTTAAATTGAAAAATGCCAAGAAGCCTGCTCAGATTCAAAATATCATTATTGAAAAACTAGTCGATATTTATGAAGCAGAAGGGATCAATGAGATCAATAAGATTAACTTGCAACCAGATGGTTTAAGTGTCATCTTATTTGTTGGCGTTAACGGTACAGGGAAGACCACGAGTATCGGCAAGCTTGCGAAGCAATACAAGAATGAAGGTAAGAAAGTCTTGCTGGCTGCGGCGGATACTTTCCGAGCGGGTGCCATTGATCAGTTGGTCGTTTGGGGCGAACGTTCGGGAGTTGAAGTTGTCCGCGGCAATGCCGGTGGGGATCCAGCAGCAGTGGTCTTCGATGCGGTCGATAAGGCGAAAAAAGAAAACTATGATATCTTGCTGATTGATACGGCTGGACGTTTACAAAATAAAGTGAATTTGATGAATGAGCTGGAAAAAATCAAACGTGTGATTCAGCGCGAGTTTCCAACGGCCCCCCATGAAGTTTTACTAGTCGTGGATGCAACAACGGGCCAGAATGCGTTAGTCCAAGCGCGTCAGTTTAAAGAAACGACGGATGTTACTGGTTTAGTTTTGACGAAGCTGGATGGTACCGCAAAAGGGGGGATTGTGTTAGCAATTCGAAATGAACTGCATCTGCCGGTGAAATTAGTAGGTCTAGGTGAAGGTATTGACGATTTGGAAGTCTTTGATCCAAATGATTTTGCGGTTGGCCTGTTTAAAGGATTATTGAAAGAAGTGTAAATAAAGAACTGTTGAGTTTTCTCAACAGTTCTTTTGTGTATTTTGAAAATAAGGTGGAACATGCAAACTGACTTTATTTTGTCGGGTATTGGCATCCATCAGCTGATGGGTATCGCAATGGAATTGGTGCTGACGATGGGGGCGTAACATAGTCAATGTTTCTTCGTCCTTATGGCACAGATGCGACGTTTCATTCATAACTAACGACTCTTTCTCTTTCATAGATGCGACCTCCATTTCTCTGAATAAAAGCATCAAGTGAATCTCCACACAATTAATTTATTGTTATTATTATTTAATCATATTTTAATCTTAAATGCTATACTTTTTTTTAAGCATTTCCGTTCTGTTTCTGGAGGTTCTTCTATATAATGTAGCGTGGGAGGCTATGAACAATGAATACAAAAAAAATGATGATACAAGAAAAGGTCAAACCCTTCTTGTTACAAGCACGTTATGGGATTGAAAAGGAGAGCCAGCGAGTAACCTTGGCTGGTGATTTGGTGCGGACTGATCATCCGGCCAATGTGGGCAATCGCAGTTTTCATCCTTATATCCAAACAGATTTTTCTGAATCACAATTAGAATTAATCACACCTGTGACTGAGTCAGTCGAAGAAGTATTGGCCTACTTAGAAGCAATCCATGATGTGGCACAGCGGAGTATGGCTAAAGATGAAATGATGTGGCCGTTTTCCATGCCGCCAGCATTGCCTGAAAAAGAGGAAGATATTCAAATTGCTAAGCTAGAAAGTCATGCAGATGTTTTATATCGCCGCTATTTAGCCAGAGAATATGGCAAACGGAAGCAAATGGTGAGCGGGATTCATTTCAATTTTGAATATGGTTTAGATTTGGTTAACCAATTGTTCTTAGCCCAAGACGAAGAAGCTTCACTAGAAAACTTTAAAACGCGTCTATACATGAAGATTGCTCGTAATTTTCTACGCTATCGCTGGTTGTTGACTTATTTATTTGGTGCCAGCCCACTAAGCGAAGCGCGTTATTTTGATGAGGAAGATCGTCCGAATGAGCCAGTTCGCAGTATTCGAACGAGCCATTACGGCTATGTCAATAAAGCAGATGTCCAAGTTTCTTATGAAAGTTTAGCCCGTTACAGTGAAGATTTGGCAGAAAATGTCGCTCAAGGCCGTTTATCAGAGGAAAAAGAGTTTTATGCACCGATTCGTTTGCGGGGTGGGAAAAAAGTTGCTGATCTTTTCCATACAGGTATTCGTTATGTAGAATTACGGAATATCGATTTGAATCCGTTTGATCGGGTAGGAATCGATGCTGATGAGATTGAGTTTATTCATTTATTTATGCTCTATTTATTATGGGCAGAGGAAAAATTATCCGCGGATGAATGGGTAGCTGAGGGGAATCGAATCAGTGATGCCGTCTCATTGGAACATCCGGCTAAAGCAACAGCTTATGAAGCTGAAGGCCAACGGATCTTTACTGAAATGTTGGAAATGATCAATGAATTAGAATTAGACGGTGCCGAACGAGTAAAAAAATATCAGGCGTGGTTAGAACATCCGGAAGAAACATTGGCTGCCAGAATTCTGGCTTTGGACGAAGCTGAGGGGCAAGCTGCTGTGGCTACTGAATTGGGCCGGAAATTCTATGATCAAGCTTGGGCACGCCCTTACCAATTGGCGGGTTTCCGTGAAATGGAACTATCAACACAAAATCTTTTGTTTGATGCGATGCAAAAGGGAATTGAAACAGAAGTGCTAGATCGTCAAGATCAGTTCGTGAAGCTACAACATCAAGAGCATCAAGAATTAGTTAAGAATGGCAATATGACCAGTAAAGATACTTATATTGCTCCACTGTTGATGGAAAATAAGACAGTCACTAAAATCATGCTGGAGCGAGCGGGTTTTCGCGTGCCGGAAGGTGAGACGTTTAATTCGCTAGAGGCCGCTAAAAAGGCATATCCACGTTTTGCCCAAAAAGCTTTTGTCATTAAGCCTAAATCAACCAATTACGGGTTAGGGATTACGATTTTTAAAGGCGAGACGTCTATCACGGATTTCAATACGGGATTGGCGTTAGCCTTTGCAGAAGATGCTGAAATTATCATTGAAGAATTTCTGCCAGGAACGGAATACCGTTTCTTCGTAATTGATCACAAAGTGAAGGCGGTCTTGTTGCGGATTCCCGCCAATGTGATCGGAGACGGTGAAAGAACCATTGCAGAATTAGTGGCTGAAAAAAATGAAAGTCCTTTGCGGGGGCTGAATCATCGTTCTCCGCTGGAAAAAATTCAATTAGGTGAGTTGGAACAATTGATGTTAAAAGAGCAAGGCTTGAACATTGATAGTGTGCCGGAAAAGGGCCAACAGGTCTTCTTACGTGAAAACTCGAATGTCTCAACTGGTGGAGATTCAATCGATGTAACCGATGAGATGCATGAGAGTTATAAAAAAATAGCGGTCGCTGCGGTAGATGTCTTAGGGGCTCGGATCAGTGGGATCGATTTGATCATCCCAGATAAAAACAAACCGTCTGAATCAAAAGACGACTACGGCATTATTGAAGCCAACTTCAATCCAATGATGCACATGCATATTTATCCTTACAGCGGAAAAAGTCGCCGTTTGACGTTAGATGTGTTGCGCTTCTTATATCCTGAAATGACTATATAAAAAATAACCCCATGCTGGATGGACAGTCTGGGGTTATTTTTTATAATATTCGTGAATGAAGCTTTTGATTTCACTTAATGAATCAGAAAATAGTGCTAATGATCGGTCTTCTTTTGATAAAAATGCCTGTTCCACCATTTGATCAAAAAAATTTTGCAACGGGTCGTAATAATGATTAACGTTAAAAAAGATACACGGTTGATCGTTTTGCCCGATTCTGGCCCAAGAATAAGCCTCGCTGATTTCTTCCAGTGTCCCGACACCGCCAGGTAAAGCTAAACAAACATCGCTGGCTGCCAGCATTGCCTTTTTTCGTTCGGTCATATCAGCGACGGTGATCATTTGGGAGATTCTTGGGTGAATCCGCTCGCGATTTTGCAGAAATTCAGGCATGACCCCAATTACGGTTCCGCCTTTGTCTAAGACACTGTCAGCGATGATTCCCATCAAGCCCAGCTTGCTACCACCATAAACAAGTTCATAATCCTGTTCAACAATCCAATGCCCGAGTGCAACTGCGGCTACTTGAAAGGCTGGATCACCTCCCAAGTGAGCCCCACAATATACCGCAATTCGCATACAATCGCCTCCTGGCTCATCCGCGCGTTTGATTTTAGTCATTTAATTCAATCGTCTGCTTTGTTTCTTCCACTATCAGTCCCGTTTTTGCTTCCCACCAGGCTTTCATTTCTTTTCCATAGCTGTCAGGAAACTGATTGACTGTTTCAATGAGTGGTTCTCCTTGAATTTTAGCATGAGGGAAATTCATGGCTAAATTAAATTTTAGTTCTGTTAGCAGGCTGTAGTACTGGAACATCATATAATACATTTCTTCGTCATCCCCGCTGGCTAAGACTAACGCTGCTCGATCCAACATAAATCCTAAACTGCGCATCATAAATAAAAAACCTGGCAATTCTTCCCTTTCAATATCATCGACTTCTTTCAAGATATCGATGTGTAAATCAAGCGCTTGCAATAAATCGGTTTGTAGATTTTGATACGTGACCATCACGATCCACCCCTTTAAATTCTTTTAATTTAAGTATAGCACAGACCGAAAAAAAACTAATTATTGACTCAGCATTTAACTCGCATTATTGCGTCGAGTTGTGTAAAGTAAACGGGAAGAAGGAGGCGGCGAGATGGGGAAATTAGCCGTAGTCACAGATCTGCATGCAGATATTAATCACTTTGGTGTTGAAGAATTAACTCAACTGTTTGAATTATTGACTGAAGAAGGGATAACGCGCCTGCATTTTGCTGGCGATACGGCCAATAAAATTGAACAAACCTTAGCAGTCAATCATTTTTTCCGGCAAAGAGGTTTACCTACGACGTTTAATCTAGGAAATCATGAAATGGGGAATATCAAAGGCGAGCAGATGATCGAACATTACCCAGATAGTCATTTTTTAAATTTGCGGTATCTACCGCTGAATCGGCAAACAGTCTTGTTAGGCTTCAACGGTTGGTATGATTACGGCTTTTCTGAGTTGGACGATCCGCAAAAAATTCGTTCAATCAAAAATATTTATTGGTATGATCGGATCATTGAGCGTTTTTCTGATGATCAGACGGTTGACCAATTTCTTTTACAGCAATTACGGAGTGTCCTAGATGATTTAGCTCACAAGAACTATCAAGTCATTTTAGCGACCCACTTTGTACCCAAAGAGGAGTTTATTGTTCATTTGGAAGGCAAGTACCAAGTTTGGAATAAACTGAATGCTTTTTTAGGTTCACAGGCATTAGGTGAATTGTTGAATCAATACGATAATCTTCAACAAGTAGTCTTCGGTCATACTCATCGCCGTTTTGCCGATCAAAGGATTCATGATACGATTTATAGCTGCCGACCCGTTGGCTATTATTATGAATGGGGGATCACTCGGGAGTTTGTTTTAGCTAATCAGCTGGCTGAGGTTTTTGTCCCAATGAAGATGCGCAGCGTATTGAATAAACATCAAGCAGATTTTGCAGCGTATAAAAAAGTGCATTTAGCCGAAGAATTGCGCCAAGCTCTGACGGTGATTCCTTATTAGGCACAGTTTTTTCGATGCGGGCAATTAAAATTTTTAATGATCCTTTACAACAAGGTCATTTTAGTGAATAATCAGCATTTAGCTGAGCTTATGGTGTTGATGGATATGGTAAACTTAGTTTTGATCGGATTATTACATAGCAGTTGATAAGTGGTTGGAAGGACGATGGAAAATGCGTTTAGTGATTGATGGCGATGGTTCGCCAGTAAAAGAGACGACGATCGCGGTTGCCAAAGAGTATGGATTGAGCGTTGTGATCGTTACCAGCATTGATCATTATTCAAAAAAAGAATATCCAGCATTTGTGGAGTTTATTTATGTCGATCGCGGGGCTGATTCAGCTGATTTTAAAATTGTTTCCGTACTTCAGCCAGAAGATATTTTGATTACGCAAGATTACGGCCTGGCTTCGTTGACACTTGCAAAGGCGGCCCATGTATTACATCAGACTGGTCTGGAATATACCGCAATGAATATTGACTCGTTATTGACACAGCGCTTTATCGGAAATAAGATGCGGCAAGCAAAACAGCGCACCAAGGGTCCAAAACCTTTTACCGACGCAGATCGTGCTCATTTTAAGGAAGTGCTGGAAGGGTTCATTCAACAGTCTTTAACGTAATCTAAATGATAAGTTTTGTAATACTTGTAAAATTTCTTTTTGGGGATTTTGATTTTTGTGCTAAAATGTTAGGGATCAGAAAGTAATGGAGGATACTCAGGTGAAAATTATTTTACTTTATGGTGGAAAGAGTCCGGAACATGATGTTGCAATTTTATCGGCTTTTTCAGTTATTTCCGCGGTTTATTTTGACTATTATCAAGTACAGCTTGTTTATATTGATAAAACCGGCCAATGGGTCAAAGGACCATTATTAACGGAAGCACCAGAAACAGATGAGACATTGCGGTTGACTTGGGACCCAACCGGACACGTTGTCGAAGGTTTCAGCGGCAAAGTCATCGCTGCTGGCGATATAAAGGAAGAAAATGCGATTGTATTTCCAGTCTTGCACGGACCAAATGGTGAAGATGGAACGATTCAAGGCTTTTTAGAAACATTAGATATGCCTTACGTAGGGGCTGGCGTGATGACTAGTGCTTGTGCGATGGACAAGATTATGACGAAGTATATCTTGCAGGCAGCTGGGATTCCACAAGTACCTTATGTACCGGTGTTAAAGAATCAATGGAAAGAAAACCCTAAACAAGTTTTTGATAAATGTGAAGGAACCTTGTTGTATCCAATGTTTATCAAACCAGCGAATATGGGTTCTAGCGTCGGAATTAGCCGCGCTGAGAATCGCGAAGAACTACAAAATGCCTTGAAAGAAGCCTATCGGTATGATTCGCGGGCATTAGTTGAACAAGGAATCGATGCTCGTGAAATTGAGGTTGCCGTTTTAGGCAACGATGACGTTCGAACAACGTTGCCTGGCGAAGTCGTGAAGGAAGTAGCCTTCTATGATTACAATGCTAAGTACATCGATAATACGATTCAAATGGCGATTCCAGCAGAAGTGCCGGAAGAAGTGATGCAAAAAGCTCGGGAGTATGCAAAATTAGCTTACACGATGTTAGGCGGATCGGGCTTGAGCCGTTGCGACTTCTTTTTGACCAATAAAAATGAATTATTCTTAAATGAGTTAAATACGATGCCTGGCTTTACTGAGTTCAGTATGTACCCATTATTATGGGAAAATATGGGCTTGAAGTATGGTGATTTGATTGAAGAATTGATTCAATTGGGTCTTAAACGCCATGAATTACAAGCGACGTTTGAATAACCAAGCAGCTGTTTTAGCATAGGCAGGGCTTGAAACATAAGTCTTCACGAATTATGTTTCAAGTTCCTTTTAACTATGCGAAGAAATCGTTAAATGAAACTTTTTAGCTGTCTTATAGTTGTTACAAAGGAGCAGTTGATTGCTATTTTTAAGTTACAAGTAAATACATAAAGCTTTTTTCTAGTAGTCAGAAACAAAAAATTGGGAGGAACACCATGAATTTTTCAACGACAATCATCAGCAGGGCCGTTCAAGGGGAAGTATTGACGGAAAACGAGGTGACCGTTACTGGTGTCGAATTCGATTCACGAAAAATTAAGGCCGGTGATCTGTTTATTCCGTTACAAGGAACTAACGACGGCCATGAGTTTGTAGTAAAAGCAATCGAAAACGGAGCAACTGCAACGCTGTGGAGCCACGCTCCGGAGACTGCGCCTGAAGGTATCGCGGTGATTCTAGTAAAGGATACGCTGCTGGCCTTTCAAGCGTTAGCCAGCTATTATTTATTAGAAGAAAATCCAGATGTGATCGCAATTACTGGCTCGAATGGTAAAACGACGACCAAGGATATGACTGAATCAGTCCTTAGCCAAAAGTTTCGGACATATAAAACACAAGGTAATTATAATAATGATATTGGCTTGCCTTATACGATCTTGCATATGCCGGAAGGAACTGAGAAGTTGATTCTGGAGATGGGAATGGATCACGCTGGCGAGATTAGCGTTTTGTCTGAGTTGGCTGAACCGGATGTTGCCGCCATCACGATCATTGGGGAAGCTCATATTGAAAATTTAGGTTCGCGTGAGAAGATTGCCGAAGCGAAGTTGGAAATTACGACAGGTTTATCGGCAGATGGTCTGTTGATCATTCCGGCAGATGAACCATTATTAGAAGAGCGGACACATTCTTTGTCCCAGACGATTAAGACTTTTGGAATCCAAGAAGGCGATATCGCCGCAACGATTTTAAATGAAAGTAAAGGTGCCACGGTTTTTTCTGTCGATGACACCGGCTACCAAATCCCGCTGCCTGGCAGCTACAACGTCCAAAATGCGTTGATCGCTATGGCAATTGGCCGTTGGTTCGGTTTGAATAACGATGAAATCTTTCAAGGATTGGCATATGTTCAAGTCACTCAAAATCGAACACAGTGGTTGAAAGCTAGCAATGGTGCAGACATTTTAAGTGATGTTTACAATGCGAATCCAACAGCGATGGGACTAGTATTGGATACATTCGCAAAGCTGCCAACTGAAGGTCGCCGTTTGGCCGTCTTGGCGGACATGCTGGAGTTGGGCACTAACTCGTTTTCTCTGCATACCAGTATGGTGGAGCACATCAACGATCAAGATTTCCAAGAGATCTTTTTGTATGGCGATGAAATGAAAGGCTTAAAACTAGCCCTAGCAGATCGTTATCCAACTTTATCAGTCCATTATTTTAGTAAAAATGACAAGTCGCAATTGATGACTGCAATCAAGAACAGTTTGCAAGCAGAAGACAGCATTGTTTTGAAAGGCAGCAACGGAATGGGCTTGATTGAAGTCGTGGAATTTTTGCAGGCGTAGTGAAAACTTGCAGAAAATGAAATGATGTGCTAAAATGAGCCATTGCCGAGAAATGAAGTAATGATTGAATGAGTCATCCAATAAATTAAAGATTCGCTGACGATCGATTCGTCGGCTTACCAATTATTTTAGGAAGTGGTTGGGGCATTTTTCTTAGCGGACGATGTCGCAACCACTTTTTGTGAGAGATGATCCTTCCGCCTGACTTCGCAGAGCGGTTTTTCGGTAGTATCGCCAAGGACGGCAACTATAGGGACAGTTGCAGACCGAACGTGGATACCAGACCATACGCTCTAAATGATAAGGTCAACAGACATTAGGAGGATATCATTTGAAATTCAAAGAACTAAAATTAGCACCAGAATTATTATTAGCGGTTGAACGCGCAGGTTTTGAAGAAGCAACACCGATCCAAGAACAAACGATTCCATTAGCATTAGCAGGAAGAGACGTAATTGGTCAGGCTCAAACAGGGACTGGTAAAACGGCCGCGTTTGGTTTACCGATGTTAGACAAGATCGACACGACCAACAATGCGTTGCAAGGTTTAGTAATCTCACCAACCCGTGAACTTGCGATCCAAACACAAGAAGAATTGTATCGTTTAGGTCGTGATAAAAAAATCCGTGTTCAAGCTGTCTACGGCGGAGCCGATATCGGTCGTCAAATTCGTGGATTAAAAGATCGTCCACATATCGTTGTAGGGACGCCTGGTCGGATGCTAGATCATATCAACCGTCACACCTTGAAATTAGAAACAGTTGAAACACTTGTCTTAGATGAAGCTGACGAAATGTTGAACATGGGCTTCTTAGAAGATATCGAAAAAATCATCAGTAAAGTCCCTGCAGAACGCCAAACATTGTTGTTTTCAGCAACAATGCCTGATGCAATCAAAAAAATCGGCGTGAAGTTTATGAAAAATCCTGAACATGTGAAAATCAAAGCCAAAGAAATGACGGCTGATTTGATTGATCAATATTATGTTCGGGCGAAAGATTATGAAAAATTTGATGTTATGACTCGCTTGTTTGATGTTCAAACGCCCGATTTAGCCATTGTTTTCGGACGTACAAAACGCCGTGTTGATGAATTGGCACGCGGATTAGAAGCACGTGGTTACAAAGCAGAAGGCATCCATGGTGACTTGTCGCAACAAAAACGGATGAGCGTATTGCGTTCATTTAAACGTGGCGATCTGGATATCTTAGTAGCAACAGACGTTGCCGCACGTGGTTTGGATATTTCAGGTGTTACACACGTGTACAACTATGATATTCCACAAGATCCAGAAAGTTATGTTCACCGGATCGGCCGGACTGGTCGTGCTGGTAAAGGTGGTATGTCGGTAACATTCGTTACACCAAACGAAATGGGCTACTTGCACGTGATCGAAAACTTGACGAAGAAACGCATGAACCCAATGCGTCCGCCAACCGAAAAAGAGGCCTTCAAAGGTCAATTAGGCGCAGCGATGGAACAAATCCAAAGCCAAATGGAAGAAAATTCTGACAGCCTAGAAAAATACAATGAATCAGCCAAAGAATTATTAGCAACTTATTCACCAGAAGAGCTTGCGGCTTTATTATTGAAGACGACAGCCAAAGATCCTGCGGATGCTGTTCCTGTGAAAATCACACCGGAACGCCCATTGCCTTCAAATAAAAAAGGCGGCTTTAATCGTGGCGGCGGCAAACGTGGCGGTGGGAATAACCGTGGCGGCAGCCGTGGCAAGGATAACTACCGTAAAGACCGTGGTGGTGACCGTGACCGTAACAAAAATAAAAACTACGGGAACAACAAGCAACGCAGCAACAACAAAAATACGAATCACAGCAATGACAAGAAACGTGGTTTCGTGATCCGTAACAACTCAAACGATTAATTGTGTGACTGATTAAAGCCATCAATCTTTTTGATTGATGGTTTTTTATTTGATTTAAAAAAGGTTGTAAGAATTATTTAAAAAAAATCGTAGCATTTAAAAAAGTCTTTGGTAAAATAAAGGTATTATGTGAAAGGGTTGAAAATATGATCAAAGGGATCGGAATTGATGCGACAGAGCTGGACCGGGTCGCGAAAATTATCGAACGGCGTCCACATTTTGTGGAACGGATATTAACTCCGGCAGAACAGACCCTTTTTGCTAGCCATTCTCCCCATCGTCAGGTAGAATTTTTAGCAGGGCGATATGCGTGCAAAGAAGCATTTTCTAAAGCGTGGGGAACTGGGATCGGAAAAGTTAGTTTTCAAGATTTAGAGATTTTACGCGATGACAATGGAGCACCCGCCTTTACCAAATCACCTCATCATGGGAAAGTTTTTGTCAGCTTGACCCATACAGAGGACCTAGCGATTGCACAAGTATTGCTAGAAGAATAGAAAGAAGGATACTTAGTTTATGGTTGTTACCTATCATCGACCTACAAGAGCTATCATACATAGGAAAGCATTAAAAGAAAATATCAAACATGAAGTGGATCGTTTGGCAGCAGGAGTTGAATTGTTTGCGGTCGTTAAAGCCGATGGCTACGGTCACGGAGCAGTCGCAACGGCACAAGTTGCACTAGCTGCAGGTGCCACCGGATTTTGTGTCGCAACGTTAGATGAAGCGATCGAATTGCGGGAAGCCGGTATTACTGAACCAATCTTAGTGTTAAGCGTCGTTTTTCCAAGTTATTTGTCTCTAGTAGTGGACTATGATTTATCAATCACAGTTGCTACCAAAGACTGGTTGATGGAAGCGCAAGAAGTTTTGAAAGATTTAGAAGAAACAACCGCACCGATTAAGCTCCATATCAAAGTTGATACAGGAATGGGACGGATCGGCTTCCTAACACCTGCGGAGGTCAAAGAAGCAGCAGAAATGATCGAAGCTTCCCCCAATATGATTTGGGAAGGCTTGTTTACACATTTTTCCACGGCAGATGAAAAAGATACTGCTTATTGGCATAAACAGGCAGAGCGTTTTAAAGCGGTCACAGATATGCTAGACCATTTACCGCGTTATGTTCATTCGAGTAATAGTGCGACCGCTTTGTGGCATGATACAGAAATGCCGGGAAACATGATTCGGTACGGTGTCGGGATGTACGGCTTGAATCCATCAGGTCATGAATTGCCAGAGACTTATCCTTTGAAACCTGCACTGGAACTAGTTTCTGAATTGATCCAAGTAAAAGAATTGGCAGCCGGTGAAGGTGTTGGTTATGGGAAGACCTATGATACTTCGGAAAAAGAGTGGATCGGAACGGTTCCAATCGGTTATGCGGATGGCTGGCTACGCAAAATGCAAGGTTTTTCATTATTGGTGGAAGGTGAGTTTTGTGAAATTATTGGACGTGTTTGTATGGACCAGTTGATGATTCGCTTGCCGCGGGAGTTTAAAGTTGGAACAAAAGTTACCTTAATCGGTAAAAACAATGGTCAAGAGATTACGATGCAAGCTGTAGCCGATCATTTAGCAACAATCCATTATGAAGTTTGCTGCATGCTTTCAGAGCGTGTGCCAAGAATTTATCAAGAATAATCAAATAAAAATACTTATGATCTTTGGGAGGAAAATTATGGTTAAACGTGGTGATATCTATTTTGCAGATTTATCGCCAGTTATTGGTTCTGAACAAGGGGGGACTCGCCCGGTGTTAGTGATTCAAAATAATTTGGGTAATCATTTCAGCCCAACAATTATTATCGCAGCGATCACAGCTCAAATGGCGAAGCCTAAACTGCCAACCCATATCGGAATCAAATCAAACGACACAGGAATTGAACGGGATTCAGTAATTTTATTGGAACAAATTCGTACAATTGATAAATCACGGTTGAAGGAAAAGGTTTGTCATTTGGATCATTGTTTGATGGCAGAAGTCGATGCAGCCCTACAGATTAGTGTCGGAATTGAAGGTTTGTCGGCAGTTGCACCGAATTTTACATAAAGTAGATATTTGTGGCTTAAAAGGGGGCGGTGATACACTGCGCCCTTTCAAATTGTTCAAAACTAGCATAATGAGGAAGCTCGAACAACTATATGGATTTTCCCAAAATTTTTAGTGGTGATTCTAAAAAAGGGTTACAACTTCTACTGGGGCTCTCAAGCCTTGATAGGTCTACAGCCAAAAAGGATACAACGATTCGTTGTGTCCTTTTTTGGCTGTGCACCGAATTTTCGATCATCGATTTCGTAGTAAACTTAAAGTTTTCCATTGTATAATAAGTGTAATGAAAGAGAAAAGAAATGAGGGGAGTATGATGGTCGAAATCGGTGAACAACTTAGATATTTTCGACAAAGAAAAAAGCTGAGCCAGAAACAAATTGCAGAACTGCTACATGTTACACCGCAAACAATTTCTAAGTGAGAATTGAACAAGAGTACTCCTGATTACAATCAACTGATTGCCTTAGCAAGCTTTATCGGAAAAGTATTACGGTTCTCTTAGGACAAGCTGAGCCTAGTTTTTTAGACTATTTAGCAGATTCGTAGAATATTTACACTAAGTACGCACTGAATGGGCGATGGGTTTCGAAAGGGGAAGGGAATCATGGAGCGGATTCAGAAAATCAATAAATTACTTTTGATTACTTATAATTTAGGTGGTATATGTTTGATGATAATTGGAGCGATGGTCGGTGTACCAGGGCCGCCTGGCTACGTTCCAACAGGGATAAAAATTATCACACTATTTGTTTTTACAACAATGATCAGCGCTCATATCCTTCGCTATATTTTGAAAAAAAGATTGGAAAGAGCAGGCTGAAAAATAGCCTGTTTTTGTTATTTCCTATCCAGTCTGTTGATTTGCCTGGTGGTTAAAGACTGAAGTAAACGTAAAAAATAAAAATAATGCAATCGTTAAACAATACTATTATTTATTGATTTAAGTTAACTAAAATTCAACGTTTTTCTCGTTTTGGCACAATTATTTTATGATATAATGACAAAAGAATACTATAATATATGAGAATGTATTTTGTTTGAATAATTTTTATAATTGATTGTGGAGGGGATTATTGTGCGAAGATTACTTAAAAACACAACCCAACGACGGTTGGCCATTATCGGTATTTTACGAGACTTGATTGGATGGCAAAATCCAGAAATGGTTGCAGAGTTATTAGACTGTTCAGTAAAAACGATTTTAACGGATGTCGAAGCGATCAACGATCTTTGGAGCGAACATGTCGGTATCGAGTATTCTCGTACAAATGGTTTGCGTTTAAATAATGCGCTGCACAATAAGACCCGGCAATTGGCTCGGAATTTAATGGAAGAATCGGAAGCTTTTATTTTTTTAGAGCGGCTCTTTTTTCGTCCCAATGAAGATATGGATTACTGGATTAACGAATTGTATATTAGTGAAGCAACCTTTTATCGAATGCTTAAGCAGATCGACAGAGTTTTGCAAGACAAAGGCTTAACCCTGGAGCGCAAGCCTTTCCAGATCACAGCGGAAAAGGAACGGTGGGTCAGGGTCTTTTATGTTCAATTCTTTTTGGAAAAATATGGCTTGAATGAATGGCCTTTTGAAGTTGATCGCGGAAAGATCATTGAGTTTATCAAAACTGCCAATGATTCTTTCGGGATTGTCTATAACGACCGAGAAATGTTGGAGAGCAGTTATTTGTTGGCGATTATCATCGTTCGGACTTCACAAGGATTTGTCTTATCGGAAAAAGAACGATTAGGTTTGAGTCCCGAGTTGATGGAGGAGCTGTTTACCTTGCGGCCGGCTGCTCAAAGAATTCTAGAGGATTCAAATTACATTCTTACGGAACATTGGTATTATGAAGTGGCCAATAGTTTATTTTGTTCTTGTTTCCTGACGCGCTTTGAGCCTAGCTGCCAAATGATTTCAGAACAATTAGTCAGTTTTATCGGTGAGCTGGAGAGTGTCTATGAATTATCATTAGAAGAAATGCAGCGAAAAATTCTTGTTCAAAAACTATTACGAATTCATACGAGTTATCAGGTATATCCCTATACACAATCGATTCTATTTGATTCAGCGGCGTATTTTTCTAGAAATGCTAAGACACAGTATCCCCATTTTACAAAATATGTCCATCAATTACTCTTGCGAATGGAACGTGTTACGGGTGATCCTTGGTTCAGTAGTTTTTATTTTTCAGTGGTTACCGTTCTGTTTAAGGAGTGGCAAGGGTTAGCCCGTTCATTAGACCTTCAATCGACCAAAGTAGAAATTTTAGTCGTGAGCGATTCTGGCAAAAATCATGCGGAAATGCTGGCAGAGTTGATTCAAAGTCGTTTTTATTACCGGGTGGTAACGCAGGTCTATGAAAATTCGGCTTTATCTTTAGAATGCACTGATCATTTTAAGGAATACGATCTAGTGGTTGCCAACTATCCAATTAAGAATTATGCTTATGGAAACTTAAAAATTGTGGATGATTTTCTAACTGAGAGTGACCTCTCAACGATTGGCTCCTATGTAAAAAATATTCGTTAACGAGGATGCTTCTGATCAATCAATCGGTAGGGAATTTTATTTGAATCAAACAAGCTTCGTAGCTACTCACAATACAATGGACTAAAGGTGAGGGCGGTCCGAACAGAAATGTTTGGCTTATTTTCGAGAAAGTTCCTTTTGAAATACCAGTGATTCGAAATAAAGGGTGTGACGAGATTTTTGTCACACCCCTTATTCTTTTTTATGAAAAAGGGCTAATTTGTTAGAGTTTTTGCAAGAAACTCATTATACTTATAGCTAGTGAGTTTCTATAATGAGTAACTAGTAATAGCGCGCAGTTGCAATATCAGGCAATAATTTATTCGAATACTACCCAGAAGCGGCGACAGCTGCTGGACGATAGAAAGGAATTGAGTAGATGTTAAAAAAATTGCTGGCGAATGTCGGTGAATATAAGAAACAGAGTTTACAGACTCCCGTATTTACGATGGGAGAAGTCTTCATGGATGTTATTATGCCTTTGATTATGGCAGGATTGATTGACCATGGAATTGAAAAAAGTGATACCAATGCCATTTTACGTTACGGAGGTTTGCTATTTTTTTGTGCCTTATTTGCGTTAGCGATGGGGACATTAGGTGGAAGAACAGCCGCGATTGCTTCTGCAGGTTTTGCAAAAAATCTGCGACATCATTTATTTGAGCAGATTCAAAGTTTTTCCTTCTCAAATATCGACCGCTTTTCTAGTTCGAGTTTGATTACGCGGATGACGACGGATGTAACGAACGTGCAGAACGCCTATCAAATGGTGATTCGGATTTTAGTTCGCTCCCCTTTGATTTTAATATTTTCACTCGTAATGACTTTCCACATCAATCGGGAATTATCGATGATTTATTTAGTGATCGTTCCAATTATGATTGTAGGGTTGGGCTTGATTATTCGTTTTGCGCATCCATTGTTTGAAAAGGTTTTTCGCACCTATGACCGTTTGAACAATGTTGTGCATGAAAATCTGCAAGGGATTCGTGTTGTGAAATCGTACGTACGAGAAGATTATGAAGAAGAAAAATTTAGTCGAGTTTCACAACTGGTTTTTGATAATTTTACTAAAGCGCAACGGATCGTAGCCTTCAATATGCCATTGCTACAAGTCGCGGTGTACACTTGTATGCTCTTGCTTTCTTGGCTGGGAGCGGAATTGATTGTAGATAAAGGCAATCTGACTACGGGTGAATTAGTCAGTATGTTCAACTACACGATGCAAATTTTGATGAGTTTAATGATGCTGTCGATGACTTTTGTTCAGCTGATGATTGCGCGAACTTCAGCCACTCGAATCACCGAAGTATTGAGCGAAGAGAGTGACTTGAAAAATGGAACCAATCCCTTGACCACAGTTCCTGATGGATCGGTGGAATTTAACGATGTTTGTTTCAGTTACAAAGATGATATGGATAAGCTAGTTTTAGAAAAGATCGATTTGAAAATTGCTTCAGGTGAGGTAATCGGAATTGTTGGCGGAACCGGGAGTTCAAAATCTAGTTTAGTTCAATTGATTCCACGACTTTATGATGTCACCCACGGTGTCGTCAAAGTCGGCGGTCATGATGTTCGTCGCTATGATTTAGAAACGTTACGCGATCAGGTAGGGATGGTGTTACAAAACAATGTATTGTTCAGTGGAACAATCATTGAAAATCTGCGTTGGGGTAACGAGCAAGCTACTGAAGAAGAGGTCATCCAGGCTGCGACGATTGCTCAGGCAGACTCATTTATTCAAGAGTTTCCTGAAAAATACAACACGCTGATTGCTGAAGGCGGCAATAATGTTTCCGGCGGACAGAAGCAGCGTTTAACTATCGCGCGGGCGTTGTTGAAAAAACCGAAAATTTTAATTTTAGATGATTCTACTAGTGCTGTCGATACCAAAACCGATCGCGCGATTCGTGAGGGACTAGCTAAAGAAATTCCTGGGACGACGACGTTCATTATTTCGCAGCGGGTGAGTTCGATCCAAGATGCCGATCGCATCGTTGTTTTAGATGATGGAAAGATTAATGGCATTGGAACGCACGCTCAATTACTTGAAAATAATGTTATTTATCAAGAAATCTTTGAATCCCAACAGAAAGGTTTTGGTGGACATGATGAATAAGAAGACCACTGCTCAATCAAGCCCATTAAGAACCATCAAACGTTTGCTGAAAATCATGGCTGAAGAACACAAAGTACAATTAGTGGTTGTCTTTTTCATGATTTTACTGAGCGCTTTTGCTAATGTACGGGGTTCATTATTTTTACAAGTTGTAATCGATGATTATATCACGCCTTTGATTGGCCAAAATAATCCGAATTTCACAGGCCTCTTAAAAGCAATCATGACGATGGCCTTGATTTATGTCGTTGGGATTGCCGGGACGCTTTCATATAACTTGATCATGGTAAAAGTTTCAGAAGGAACACAGAAAAAAATTCGTGATCAAATGTTTGAACATTTAGAGACCTTGCCATTGCGCTACTTTGATTCAAATGCTGATGGGGATATTATGAGTCATTTTACGAATGATACAGATACCTTGCGGCAAATGATCTCACAAAGTATTCCTAACTTGATGATGGCACTAGTAACTTTTGTTTCGGTTTTTATCGCGATGTTTTCATTGAGTATTCCTTTAGCGTGTTTTGTAATTGCTTCGGTTTCATTGATGTTCGTAATGCTACGCTTTATTACGAATCGAAGTGGACGCTATTTTGGTGAGCAGCAACGTTCTCTAGGAAAAGTCAACGGCTATATCGAAGAAATGATCCACGGGCAAAAAGTCGTAAAAGTATTCAATCATGAAGAAGTCGCTATGCAGGAATTTGATGTGATCAATGATCAGCTGCAGGAAAGTGCCACAAAAGCGAATGCCACGGCGAATACGTTAATGCCGATCATGATGAATCTGTTGAACATTCAATACGTTTTAGTCGCAATTGTCGGAGGATTGTTTGCTGTTTATGGTGTCTCCGCCTTAACTGTCGGAATGATTGCATCATTCTTACAATTGAGTCGTTCGTTAAATGGACCCATCAGTCAAATTTCACAGCAAATCAATTTTGTGATTATGGCTTTGGCTGGTGCTGACCGGATTTTCCAATTGTTAGATGAAGAATCCGAAGTTGATGATGGTTATGTGACGTTAGTAAATGTCAAAGAAGTCAAAGGTGAGTTGATTGAGACTAAAGAACGGACCGGCACTTGGGCCTGGAAACATCCTCATGAAGATGGAACCATTTCTTATGTCCGCTTGACTGGAGATGTTCGTTTTGAAGATGTTAATTTTGGTTACGAGGACGATCATTTAGTTCTACATGATATCAATTTGTATGCAGAGCCGGGTCAGAAGGTGGCTTTCGTTGGTGCAACTGGAGCGGGCAAGACTACCATCACGAATTTGATCAATCGTTTTTATGATATCCAAGATGGTAAAATTCGCTATGACGGTGTCAATGTCAAGAAAATTAAAAAGGATTCACTACGATCTTCTCTAGGGGTCGTGTTGCAAGATACACATTTGTTTACCGGAACGGTCAAAGAAAATATTCGTTACGGAAATTTAAGTGCGACTGATGAAGAAGTCTATCAAGCCGCAAAATTGTCTAATGCAGATACATTTATCCAACATTTACCTGAAAAATACGAGACCGTCATTACGGGGGATGGTGAAGGACTATCACAAGGCCAGCGCCAATTACTAGCGATTGCTCGGGCAGCGATTGCTGATCCGCCAGTCATGATTTTGGATGAGGCCACTTCAAGTATTGATACCCGAACAGAAGGGATTGTTCAATCTGGTATGGATCGCTTGATGGAAGGCCGAACCGTCTTTGTGATTGCCCATCGCTTATCAACGATTCAAAATTCAGATGTGATCATGGTGATGGATCATGGACGAATCATTGAACGCGGCGACCACGAGAGTCTATTAGCCGAGCATGGAATGTATTACCAGTTATATACAGGAAAAGTCGAATTGGATTAAATTAAGAAATAAGGCGCACCTCGCGGATGTGAGGTGTGCCTTATTGTTGGAACAAGTTAAAGATTACCGCTAAAATGAAAGTAAAGATACAGGAGAGGAAGTAGAAGATGACGCTTGAGATTTCACAGCTGAGTGAAGGAGAGCTCCCTGAAGCTAAAAAGCTGATAAAAAAAGTATTTATGACTTTTGAAGCACCGGATTATTCTGATGAGGGAATTACTCATTTTATGCTGTATCTGGCTGAAACGCTCGAAAAGGAAGTTACAACTGGTCAAGTTCGGATTTGGTGTGGGAAAGAGGATCATAAAATTGTGGGTGTTCTAGCGGTCAGACTCCCAGCTCATATCGCTTTGCTTTTTGTCGATGAAACGTATCATCGGCAAGGAATAGCAAAGAAGCTGTATCAAGCGATGCTTTTAGCATTGACACCGAATCACTTGACGGTCAATTCTTCTCCTTACGCTATTCCGATCTATAAAAGACTAGGTTTTCGCTGTGTGGGGCAGGAAGAGGTAGTTTCTGGAATTCGTTTTCAGCCGATGGTTTTAACAAGAGAGGATGGAGAAAAATGAAACGTTTTGCGATGAAAGATTATGGGACAGCAAAAGACGTACTAATCGAGATCGAGGCGGAGGCACGGCCGGTTGACGAGAGCCATGTGCGGGTAGCATTAAAGGCTTTTGCGATTAATCCATATGACGTGGCACTGCGTCAAGGAAAGATGCGTGAATTTCGGACACTGAAGTTTCCTTATGTTTTAGGGAATGATGGGGCAGGGATCGTGACCGAGGTCGGTAATAAAATTGCTCATGTTAAGGTTGGCGATGAAGTAATCATTCATGCGATTGGCGGAACGTATGGTGAAGAAGTCGTGGTTCCTGGAAAAAAAGTCGTAAAAAAACCAGCAACTATGTCGTGGGAGATGGCTGCAGGAGCGGTGACACCGTGGCTGACCACTTATAATTTAGTCACGCATCTATTAGGCGCTAAAATTGGTGAGACCGTCATGGTGCAAGGAGCATCGGGGGCAGTCGGTTCATTGCTGCTTCAATTTTTGAAGCAACAAGGCAAAACGGTGCTGGCCTCGGCCTCTAAACGAAATGAAGCTTTGGTGCGTAGTTTGGGAGCTGATCAATTTGCAGCTTATGATGAGACGGATGTCGGAGCAAAGTTCGCGGATCAAGCAGATACGGTCATTGATGCGACTAAAGGTGGTCAGGCTGGGGAAGCAGGGCAGCAGATCATGAAAGAAGGCGGAAACTTTGTGGCCTTAAATGCCCTACCGAGCAAAACGAAAAAGAGCGGAAATTATTTATCTTTTGCCCCTTCCAAAGAGTATTCAGATGATGAAGCATTAACCGAATTAGCAGAATTAGCTGATAAACTTCACTTAACGATTGCGGAGGTGCTGCCCTTTACGTTAGCCAGTGTGGTTGCGGCGCATGAAAAACTAGAAGGCCACCCCGCTGCTGGCAAGCTCATCATTAAGCAGGTGGACTAAAATGGATCAACAAAAGTGGCTGTTAGTAAGAAAAAATTTTGAAGGTACTGAAGACTTAGCAGACGGCTATTATCGTTTGCGAGAACTTGACGGTGACTATCAGTTGGCTTATTTGATAGCAGGACCTTGTGGGGATAAGGTTCCTCATCCGGCGGTGACTCTGGAACAAGAAGGTAAGCAAGTTCGACCGATTCGTTTGCTTGATCTGGAAGTGACCCCCATTTTGAATTTAGCAGCAGAAACGGGTGATTCAGAACAAATTGAAGCATTGACCGATCAGCTTTTAGATCGCTTTATTAAGATGAAAAAATTAGTTCTTTAAGCGTTTCTTTAGCTTTCCACGAGTGAAAAGGGATACAATTGTGACAAATGAATAGGAATGTCAAAAAAGGTGATTTCAGCTGCTTGAGAGAATTGAAATTAGCCGAAATTCCGTGCTACATTAGTTCAGCGAGAAAAAATAGTAGGTGAAATCAATGAAAGTTCTTCAATCTCTAAAACATACATGGACACTTTTTAAATTAGATTGGCGACGGATTGCTAAAAATCCGATTGCCATTTTACTGATGGCTGCACTGGTCATCATCCCCTCTCTTTATGCTTGGTTCAATATCAAAGCGCTATGGGATCCTTATGCCAATACGGGAGAATTACCGATCGCGGTCTACAGTGCCGATGCCGGGGCAAAATTTCAAGATAAAGATGTCGAAATTGGAAAAGAAGTCGTCAAAAATCTGCATAAGAATAAACAGTTAGGCTGGCGCTTTGTCGATTCAAAAAAACAAGTTGTTGAAGGCGTCAAATCTGGGAAGTACTATGCCGGAATCTATTTACCCAAAGAATTTTCCGAAGATTTATTGAGCTTTACTTCAGGTGATATCAAAAAACCGAAGATTGAATACTATCTAAATCAGAAGATCAATGCGATTGCTCCGAAAATTACCGACAAGGGGGCAGGCTCGATTCAGACAGAAATCAGCCAAGAATTTATCAAGACAGCTAGTTCGACTCTGTTAAAGGTCTTTAACGAGATTGGTTACGATATCGACGCAAACTTAGTCAGCATCAATAAGGTCAAAGATTTGATTTTAACGACTAATGATAATCTAGACGAAATCGATAAATATACTCAAGAAGTTGTTGAAGTTCAGGGGAAAATGCCAGAGTTAAAAGACAAATTAGCAAAAGCCAATGAGTTCTCGGCTTATCTACCTCAAGTAGACGAGATGGGGCAAAAATTGATTACGTTAAATCAAAAAATGCCGGAGATCAAGAAGCAAGCTAGCGTCATCTTGACTCTGCAGCAAAAGATTCCTGAGATTCAACAAGCGGGTAGTCAAATCGCCCAAGTCGACAGTGACTTTGCTGAAATTGAAAAGACGATGAACGATGGGATTAATGAAGCAAAACAAGGGTTAAACATCATTCATCAAGTGCAAACGATCTTACCAGATGTTCAAAAATTGGGAAATCAAGCCGAAGATTTTGCCTCAACAACTAAAGACGGGGCAGAAAAACTGAAAGCAGCGGTACCAAGTATTTCTAGCAGCGTACAAGTAACCTTGCAATCAGTTGGACAAGTAGCGGAGACAACCAATTCATTAGCAGGATCTATTGAAACGGCATTAGAAGATAATCAATTGAGCCAAGAAGAAAAAGATACTCTTGGTAAATTGATTAATAGCTTTATTAAAGGCAATCAAGATCAACAGACTGCGCTTGATTCACTTTCAACGATGATTCAAAATATGAAAGACTTAGCAGATAAAAATGGGAATACCGATGCCAGTCAGAAACTAAGTAATATTTTAACGCTGTTAACAAATGCCAAACAAACTTTAAGTAATTTGAATGCTCGATTAAATCGCTTGAACGCTGCTATCCAAAATGGCGATATTACTCAAGCTAAAAAATTTTTGGAGCAGGTTCAACAGGCGGCTAAAAATGTAGCCAATGTTGTCAATAGTATTAACGCAGAACAAGTCGGTCAAACGGTCAGCTCGATCCTTGATAAATTGATCAACACGATCACGACTGCGCAAGGTGTTTTAGATCAAGCGCAGCAAATTGATTTTACTTCATTATTGAATTCGACCGAAGGCACGGTAAGCAATGCCATCACCTTCTTAGAGAAATATCAAAAGCAAATGCCGGCGATTGGTCAAGAAGTACATGACGCCAATATCCTGTTGAATGGTCATATGAATGACATCGTCAATGGCATCAATACCGGTGTTGATCTTTATAACAACCAATTGCCAGTTGTTGAGGAAAAATTGGCGTTGGCCGCTAACTTCATGCAAAATGATTGGCCGGGCGTGAAAAAAGATTTGACTGGCGGATTAAAAATTGCTAACGATAAAATGCCGGAAGTAGAGAGTGCATTGAATCTTGCAACAGATTTGATCCAAAATGATTACCCATCCTTACGTGCAGGAATCCAAAAGGCAGCAAAGGCCATCCAACAAGGGGACCAGACGATCGACTTTGGTCAAGTCTTAAAACTATTGAAACTAGATGCACAAAAAGAAAGTGATTTTTTCACGACTCCAGTAGATTTAGAAACCAATACGCTCTATCCCATCGCGAATAACGGTTCGGCGAGTACACCGTTTTACACGGCTTTGTGTTTATGGGTCGGCGCAGTGTTGTTCTCAAGTGTCACAACGACGGATTTTTTCTTAGATAAAAAAGATCACGGAAAATACACAAAACGGGAGCAGTTCGGTGCACGGATGCTGACGTATTTAGTGGTCAGCGTCGGTCAGGCTTTGATCGTAACGCTGGGAAATATGTTCTTGTTAGGGGTTTACGTGAAAAATCCGGTTTACAGTGTCCTTTTTGCTGTTTTAGTTGCGCTAGCCTTTATGATGATCGTTTATGTGCTAGTGGCTCTGTTTGGAACGGTCGGTAAAGGGATTGCCATCATTATCCTTGTACTGTCGATTTCCGGTGGAGGTGGGAACTATCCGATCCAAGTCTCCGGTAAGTTTTTCCAAGCCGTCAATCCATGGCTACCTTTCACGCATGCTGTCAACTTGTTGCGTGAGAGTGCTGGAGGAATCTATTGGCCAAACGCAACCCAAGATATCATCATTATGATCGTACTGTTTGTCGTCTTTGGTATCTTAGGAGCCTGGGCATATCCAGTCTTGCAGCCGCATTTGACGAAGCTGACAAAAGTCGCTCATGAGAGCAAAATCTTTCATTAAAATCAAGCAGACAAAACAACAGCGTATTTCTGTTGTTTTGTCTGCTTTCGTGTTTTACTTAAGTTATGAAAAACCGTTGAAAAAGCATTGACATTTGGTCTGAGGACGAGTAATATTTCGCTTGTTTGCCTTTTTTAAAGCTGTTAATTCAGTGCTAAATAGGTAAATATTCCGATGATCAAAGTTTACAGGACTTTGAAAATCATCTGCGGTTTTATTTGAAAAATAAATAGGTTAATTAATAAAAAAAGGAGTGAGTCTTGTGGATTATCTTAAACGCTTGCTGGTTGGACGACCACTGAAGTCGTCTGAAAATGATGATCAAAATTTATCACGTTTTGCGGCGTTAGCGATGCTTTCATCTGATGCGTTGTCTTCTGTTGCGTATGGAACGGAACAGATCGTGGTCGTTCTGATTACCTTATCAACTGCGGCGATTTGGTATTCTTTGCCCATTGCGGCAGTAGTCTTGGTTTTATTGACGTCCCTAATTTTATCGTATCGTCAAATTATCCATGCCTATCCTCATGGTGGCGGCGCATATGTCGTGAGTAGTGAAAATTTAGGGAAGAATGCTGGCTTGGTCGCAGGTGGATCACTTTTGATCGACTATATGCTGACCGTGGCGGTCTCTGTATCAGCTGGTGCTGAGGCAATTGCTTCTGCAATTCCCGCCTTGTATCATCATCGTGTTTTAATTTCTGTCATTATTGTTTTATTATTGATGTTGATGAATTTACGTGGTTTGCGTGAAAGCGCGGGCCTGTTGATGGTTCCGGTCTACAGCTTTATTACAGTGATTACTATTTTGATTATCGTGGGTTTAGTAAAAATCTTTTCTGGTGCCGCACCGATGCATGCAACGGCTCAGGTTGGCGCAGTAGTTCCAGGAATATCAATCGCACTGCTGTTGCGGGCATTTTCATCAGGTTCTTCTTCATTAACTGGGGTCGAAGCGATTAGTAATGCCGTACCGTTCTTTAAGAAACCGCGGGCCAAAAATGCAGCCGGAACTTTAGCGATGATGGGTGTGATTCTCGGCTTCTTCTTCACTGGTATCACTTTCTTGAACTATTGGTTTGGAATTGTTCCGACTGAAAAAGTGACGGTGTTGTCACAAGTTGGAGAAGCTGTTTTTGGGAAAGGCATCTTTTATTATCTGCTACAATTTGTGACTGCCTTGATTTTGGCAGTGGCTGCTAATACAGGATTTTCAGCCTTCCCAGTCTTAGCTTATAATTTGGCAAAGGATAAATTCTTGCCTCACCGCTATCAAGATCGTGGAGATCGCTTGGGGTATTCCAATGGGATCATTACATTAGCGTTAGGCTCAATTATTCTATTGTTGATTTTCCAAGGTTCGACCGAACGTTTGATTCCATTATATTCAGTCGGTGTATTTATTCCCTTTACCTTGTCGCAAACCGGAATGGTTTTAAAATGGCGTAAAGAAGGTCAGCACTGGGTCAGAAAATCTATTGCTAATATCATTGGTGCTTTGATCTCTTTTGCGATTGTCTTAATCCTGTTTGTGTATCGCTTACCAGATATTTGGCCCTTCTTCATCATTATGCCAATCTTGATTTTTGCATTTTACCAAGTTCATAAACATTATAAAAATGTTGCGGAACAGTTGCGGCTATCAGATGAGGTCGAATTACATGAATATGAAGGAAATACAGTGATTGTCCTAGTCGGTAATGTGACACAAGTGAATATTGGAGCGATTAATTATGCCCGTTCAATCGGAGATTATGTAATCGCCATGCACGTTTCTTTGGAAGAAAATGAAGAGAAGGAAAAAGAGATTCGTCATGAATTTCGAGAAAAATTCCCAGATGTTCGTTTTTCAGTCGTTCGTTCGCCGTATCGTTCGATTGTTAACCCAGTCAGTCGTTACGTGGATCGGGTAAGTAAAAATGCACGCGAACACAATTATACAACGACTGTTTTGATTCCAGAATTTGTTCCTAATAGAACGTGGAAACGCTCGTTGCATAATCAAACGGCGATGCGTCTGCGCTTCCGTTTATCTTATCGCGACGATATTATTATCAGTACCTATAATTACCATCTAAAAAAATAGTGAGTTCGTGAAAGAGCGTGCCGTTATGACGGGGCGCTCTTTTTGTCTGCAGATTATCCAAACTGTTTTTTTAAATCAGAGCTACTTTTTTTTAGGCAGTTCGTAAGCGAAATTTTTAAGAAATAATCAAAGATTAATCGATTGAAACGGATTCATTTCTTTTTTTGAACAAAAGGGTTGATTTTAATCGCTAATAGATGTAATATCAAACAGCATTAATTACTAACACTGTTAGCTATTAATAAAATGATTGTTATTTTTTTGGAGAAGGAGGAGTCTGATGACATTCGCAGAAGAGGCTGAACGGGAACTGATGCAGCTGATGGTGGAAAATCGCCATGGGGCGTTCAGTAAAATGGAAAAGAGCAACAAAGGAGCAAATATTGTCATTAAGGTGTTGGATCGTTTGGGAGAACCTACGAATCCTAAACATTTGGCTGAAACGTTGAATTTATCCACTGCGCGAATCGCCGCTGTGTTAGGAAACTTGGAAAAACGCGGATTGATTATTCGAACGATGGACGCGGATGATCGCCGCCGAATCAATGTACGCTTAACAGAAAGCGGAAAAAAGGTAGCGGCCGCTGAAAAGCTGGACATGCGGAATAAAATTATTCGTGTGTTTGAAATGATGGGTGAAGAGGATACGAAGAAATACCTTGAATTGACAGCTAGGTTTGTCGGCTACTCTAAACAATTATCTGAAGAAGAGGAAGGTGAGCAAGAGTGAAGATTTTTAAATATCCCGCTAAATACTGGTACGCAATTATTGCCGTATTATTACTTTTAATCGTGCAGGCCTCAAGTGATCTAAGCTTGCCGAGTTTAACATCGGATATCGTGGATGTCGGTATTCAACAAGGGGGACTGGAGCAGTCGACCCCCGATAAAATTAGAAAATCAACGCTTCAAGGACTTGAGCTTTTCATGACGGAAGAAGAAAAGCAAACCATCGAAGACAATTACAAAGAGGCAACTCAAACCATTGATGGTAAGAAAGTTGCTATTTATAAATTAGATTTACAAAAAGACATGACCAAAGAAAAGTTAGCGGACATCTTTAACTTGCCAATGATGATGATTGCTTCAACCCGAGCGACTGATAGTAGCAACGGTAAAGAGGCTAAGGCTATTTTAGCGGACTATCAAGGGATTGCCAAAGACGTAGCTAAGGCTCAAGCTCTGGGGGATGAAGCCAAAGCATTAGGGGAACAAGCCCAAGCCGCCGGAAAAGCTGCAGCTGCAGCAACCGATGGCGCAACTGCAGCTGCTAAAGGTGCGGAGGCCCAACGTTTAGCGACAGAAGCCCAGGCAAAGGGAGCTGAAGCACAAAAGCTTGGCAACTCCATCAAAGAAAAAAATGATGCGATGCCAGCTAGAGTGGAATCTGCACGTAAAGCAACTAAAGACGAATTAGGGGATGTCGGGGCAGATTCATTGAAGACTGTGGGAATTCAAATGACTTTAGCTGAATATAAAGCCTTGAACATTAACACTGAGAAAATCCAAACCGATTATATGATTAAGACCGGTGCCAAAATGCTTGGTTTAACACTGTTATCTGCAGTGGCCGCTATTATTGTTGGTTTGATTGCTTCATTAGTTGCAGCGACGGTTGGTAGAAATCTACGGGTTGGCCAATATGAACAGACTTTAGCTTTTTCAAACAATGAAATGGAAAAATTCTCTCCTGCGTCATTGATTACCCGAAATACCAATGACATCCAACAAATTCAAATGGGGATCGTCATGGTTATGAGAATGGTTTTATATGCCCCAATTTTAGGTGTCGGCGGCGTGTATAGAGTTTATAAAACAGGAACTGGAATGGGCTGGATTGTTGGTGTAGCCGTTGGCGCAGTGCTTTTATTAGTAGTTACTTTGCTAGTTACGACGATGCCGAAATTCAAAATTTTGCAAAAATTAGTGGACCGCGTGAACTTAGTTTCTCGTGAAATCATTACTGGTTTACCAGTTATTCGTGCATTTTCTCGTGAGCAGTATGAAGAAAAACGTTTCGATGGTGCGAATAGCGATTTGATGAAAACACAACTATTTGTCAACCGAGCAATGTCATTGATGATGCCGTTAATGATGCTATTAATGAATGGAATCTCAGTCCTAATCGTTTGGGTTGGCGGACATAATATGGATATGGGTCAACTTCAAGTTGGTGATATGATGGCCTTCATTACGTACACAATGCAAATCGTGATGGCCTTTATGATGTTGTCGATGGTATCGATCATTCTACCGCGGTCCAATGTTGCTGCTGGACGGGTGGATGAAGTTTTAAATACTGAACCATCCATCAAAGATCCAGAACAACCAAAAGACGATCACGACTTTAAAGGTGAAGTGAAATTTGAAGGTGTCGAATTCCGTTATAGCGATGCCGATGCCGATGTTCTGCATCATATTAACTTCACTGCGAAACCAGGTCAGACGACTGCTCTAATCGGTTCAACCGGTTCGGGTAAATCAACAATCGTTAACTTGATTCCACGTCTGTTCGACGTAACCGGCGGTCGGATCACGATTGACGGTATTGATATTCGTGAGATGAGTCAACATAAGCTACATGAAATCATGGGCTTTGTTCCACAAAAAGGGGTCTTATTCTCTGGTGATATCGCGTCAAATATCAAATTTGGCGATGCTGATATTTCAGATGAACAAATGAAGAAAGCTGCGGAAATCGCTCAAGCTGATGAGTTCATCAAATCGAATGAAAAAGGCTTTGACCGTGCGATCTCACAAGGTGGAACGAACGTTTCTGGTGGACAAAAACAACGTTTATCAATTGCACGGGCGCTAGCGAAAAATCCTAAGATCTTGATTTTTGATGACTCTTTCTCAGCATTGGATAATAAAACCGATGTGGCACTGCGGAAAGCTTTAGCTGAAAATGTTAAAGGTGTAACACAAATCATCGTCGCACAAAAGATCTCAACGATTTTACATGCCGATAATATCATCGTTTTAGATGAAGGACGCGTGGTTGCGCAAGGACGTCATGAAGAATTAATGGAAACGTCAAAAGTTTATCAGGAAATTGCGCAGTCGCAATTAAGTAACGCTGAACTTGGCATAGAAGAAGCGGATTAAGGAGGAGCGAATAAAATGGCAGAAGAAAAACAAAATCGCCCTCGTGGTGGCGGACATGTTCCTGGACGTGGGGTTGCTGCGCCAGCAGAAAAAGCGAAAAACTTTAAAGGCACCATCAAGAAGTTAGTTTCGTATTTGGGCGCATATAAGATCGCTGTTTTCTTTGTAATGATTTTCGCGATTGCCTCAACGATTTTTAATATCTGGGGTCCGAAAATTTTATCAAAGGCAATTACCGAACTATTTAACGGGCTAATCAAGAAATACCAAGGAACAGGCGATATCAACTTTGATAAAATCGGTGGTATCTTACTGTTCATGCTGGGATTATACGTAGTCGCTTCACTATTTGGGATCATTCAAGGTTGGATCATGTCAACGATCTCGCAAAAGATCACGTATCGGATGCGGAAAGAGATTTCTGAAAAAATCAACCGGATGCCAATGAACTATTTTGAGAGCCGGACGACCGGTGAAGTTCTTTCGCGGATCACCAATGACGTGGACACGTTGGGGCAATCATTGAACCAAAGTTTGACTCAATTAATCACCTCGACATTTACGATTATCGGGGTCATCGTGATGATGCTTTCTATCTCAGTTAAGATGACTGGAATCGCGATCTTGATCGTACCGATCTCATTAGTATTGATTATGATCGTAGTAAAAAATTCACAAAAATATTTCAAAACGCAACAAGAATATCTAGGTGTTATTAACGGGCAAGTGGAAGAAACCATTGGCGGTTATACGATTGTTCGTTTGTTTAACGATGAAGAGAACTCTTTGAAAGAATTTAAAGAACAAAATGATGTGTTGTTTAAATCAGCTTGGAAATCACAATTTCTTTCTGGCTTGATGCAGCCGATCATGAACTTTGTTGGTAACTTAGGATATGTTGGTGTAGCGATTGCTGGTGGGGTCATGGCCTATAATGGTGTGATTACTGTTGGGGACATCCAAGCCTTCATCCAGTATGTGCGTAACTTGACTCAACCAATCGCGCAGCTTGCTCAAGTATCCAATCTATTACAATCAATGGCGGCCGCTGCTGAACGAGTTTTTGAGTTCTTAGAAGAAGACGAAGAAGATCAGACAGCTGAAAATCCGGTTAAAATTGATAAAGCCGAAGGAATGGTTGACTTTGAACATGTCAAATTTGGTTACACACCAGACAAGATCGTCATCCAAGACTTTACTTCCCATGTTGATCCAGGCCAAACGGTAGCAATCGTTGGACCGACGGGAGCCGGAAAAACAACGATGGTTAAATTATTGATGCGTTTTTACGATGTCAATTCTGGCGCCATCAAGATCGATGGTCACAACATCAAAGATTTCAACCGTGCAGATTTGCGTAAGAATATTGGGATGGTCTTGCAAGATACATGGTTGTTCAAAGGCACCATCATGGACAATCTGCGTTATGGACGCTTAGATGCGACTGATGAAGAAGTTTACGCAGCAGCCAAAGCCGCTCACGTCGATCACTTCATCAAGACTTTACCGGGCGGCTATGACATGGAACTGAATGAAGAATCTTCTAATATCTCACAAGGTCAAAAACAATTACTGACGATTGCTCGTGCGATCTTAGCAGACAAACCAATTTTGATCTTAGATGAAGCCACGTCGTCAGTTGATACGCGGACTGAAGGATTGATCCAAGAAGCCATGAACAACTTGATGAAAGGGCGAACGTCATTCGTGATCGCTCACCGTCTATCAACGATTAAAGATGCTGATAAGATTTTGTACATGCAAGGTGGAGACATCAAAGAACAAGGTAGCCACGAAGAATTATTGGCACAAAATGGACTTTATGCTGCGTTGTATAACTCACAATTTGAAGAATTGACAGATTAAAAAAATAGACCGAGTATCTTTTTGAGATGCTCGGTCTATTTTTATCAGTTTTTCTATCGGAAAACCGAACTACACAGGTGAGTTAGCTATTATTTTTTGTTGATAGTGCATGACTGTTAATGATAGTTTTTATCTGTGATCATCTTGGTTTTATTTTCGTAAGTGACAGTAATCCTAGTTCCAGCGTAATCCCTATTTTTGGTTTTATTCCAGGTAGCCATCGATCTTGGCGGCATACCGTAGTCCGATTTTTCCCAACTAGTCACTGTATCTGGTGTACCGACGAGTTTTTCTAATTCTTCGTAATTTGAACCGCCTTCGAAAGTATATTTTTCATTGTCAGCGTCATAGTACTCTGTGGCGACTTTTACAGAATCATAGATATTTTGTGTCCAATTGCTTGGAAAGCTTTTTTTTAATGAAGAATTTGGAACCGGTTTGATGGGTTTATAGGATGTTTTATCCACACTATTGAAATATGTCAGCAAAACGATTGAAAAGAAAAAACTCGCAAACACTATCCCCAGAACAAGTCTCGTACTTTTCTTTTTAGGGTCAGGTGGTGGAATGCTTGGTTTTGGTACGGTATCTTTTTTGGGGGTTAAATAAAGTGTACCGCAGTAGTCACACTTCCAGCCGTTCTCTACTTGATGAAATTTGGTACTTCCACAATTCATACACTCTTTATTTTTCATGATAAAGGCCATCCGATCTGTAATTTTTCGGGAAGTCATCTGGATACTTGCCTAAACCTGCACGCGGATACTTTTCCGGCAGGCGATTGAATGAGACGTACTTTACAATTGGGGTAACGTAACTGACGTGATCATTTTCAAAATAGACATTTGGTTTTCCTTGTTTCTCGTAGTTGAATTGCTTGTCATAATTGCCGTGGGAACTATCTTGAGCAATGATCATAAGTGCTCTGACTTCACGCCAAGTCAAATTTCCTTGTAGCCAGTCTGCTCTGATTTTTTTTTGCCTCGTAGGAAGTTGGCTGGCTATTTTCATCAAAAGTGACAACTAAATTTTTTTTGATTTTTTGAGTGTCGGTAATAATTTCGTCAGGATTCCCCCAAATCCTTAGAATATCCTCACTGGTGTATTGATCAAAATCTGGTCCGAAGGCTGCGAGAAATCCTGCTTCTCGATAATAGGTTGTTATCGAGAATTCAGAATCGGGATTTTCGATGATCATATCTTTTTTAGGCGGTTCTTTGGCTTGATTTTTTATCAATTGGTCATGTTCATTTTGTGCATCCGCTAAGCGCTGTTCGAATTTTCCGGTCTGCTCTCCACCGTATTCCGCAATCGAGGCTTTGGCTAGATTGATTTCTTCTTGGTTGAGTGAAAGTTCTGCAATTCGTACATTTCGCTCAGGATTTTTTAACTGGCTTACTGAATATTTTCCGCGTTCATTCCCTTTCGAGTTAGTTGCGGGAAGATTAATTACCTTACTTATCTGTGAAAATCCCTTGGATTCAAAGATAAAGTAGTAGCTGCCCAAAATAAGTACAAGGATCAGTAACGGAGTGATTCGCGTAACAATAGGTAGGATGCTCTTCTTCTCAATCTCAACTGTCTCATCTAACTCGTAAACGGTGTGACAGTAATCGCATTCATACCCTTCTTCAGTTTTATTAAAGTGGTTGCCACCGCAATATTTACAAACTAACCCTTTCATTTTTCACCCTAATCGTTTTGAGAAATAGCAAAACGATTCATTCCTTTTATTTTTGTCTATTATATTAGAACAGTCGTTGTTACTAAATGATACCATGGAGCAATTATCGGAGGGAATAGGAAGATGATTTTTTTGTGGGCATAAGCTTGAGAGGCGTTGAACTTTTTTTAGTATCTGTGATGAAGAGGTTGGATTTGAGTTGTTGAATAGTAATTAAAAAGAGTCGCTTTGTTTGAATTACTTTCAAACAAAGCGACTCTTTTAGATTTATCTACTCGTCTTCGTTGCTGGATCTAATTTACGTTCAACCATTCCTAGCAGCCAATCCGTCATAATCGCCATCAATGCAGTGGGCAAAGCACCAGCTAAAATCAATGATGTTCCATCAGTTGCATTGGTTCCTCGGATGATGATATCTCCTAATCCGCCAGCGCCAACAAAGGCACCGATAGCAGTGATTCCAATTGCAACGACTAAGGCATTCCGAATTCCGGCCATGATCACCGAAACGGATAAAGGTAGCTCGATCATATAAAGCCGTTGCCAAGAGGTCATTCCCATCCCCGTTCCGACATCTAAGGCATTTTTGTCAACTTGTCGCATGCCAGTATAGGTATTTTTAATGATTGGCAGTAATGAGTATAGGAAAACAGTTAAAATGACGACATTTACACCTAGACCTAGGCCGATCATTAAAATTGAAATCATCGCTAGTGAAGGAATCGTTTGGATAATATTAGCGATTCGCATCACCCAGTTCGCTAACTTGTAATGTTTGGAGATAAAGATCCCGATTGGAATCCCTACGATTGCCGCGAACAGTACACCATAGATCGAAATCAGAAAGTGACGGACAAACTGACTGAAAACGTAGGCGCCGTTTGTTTGGAAATAAGTAATAAATTGTTGAAAGGTGTTCATGTTTTCCATTGTTGCCTCACTCCTTTTCGAAATAATTGTGCTGTTTTAAGAAATCTTCTGCCACAACAGAAGGTTCAACTAAATCGTTGTCGGCACGATAATTTAATTTTTGCATTTCTTTTGTATCAATTGTTCCTTCCAAACGTTTTAAGGCTGTTCGGATTTTTGGGTTTTTCTTTAATACTTCGTCTGTCGCGATTGCCGCCGCATCATAAGGTGGGAAGAAGTTGAGGTCGTCTTCCAACATCACGAGATCATAGCTGGCGATCCGTCCATCCGTTGAATAACCTAAAACGATATCCATTTTTCCAGCATCAACGGCATCATAGACGAGACCAATCTGCATCGGTAAAATCGAAGCAAATTCAAAGTCATAAGCTTTTTTGAACCCGTCGTAGCCATCACCTTCACGAGTAATCCAAGCTGTGTCCACACCTGCTTTCAACTCACCTGCGTGTTTTTTCAGGTCGCTGACTTTTTTCAAATTATATTTTTCTGCGGTGTCTTTTCGTACTAAGAAAACATAGGTATTGTCAAAACCGTAAGAAGAGAACCAAGTCTGTTGATAGCGTTTTTCAAATTCTGTCTTGACGGTTTTAAATGCTTGTTTCGGATCTTTTTCCGCCGGCAAGCCAAGCGTAGTAGTCAAGTCTGTTCCTGTGTAACGAGCGGCCGAGATGGAGGCATCCTGGTTCATCATGGCTTGATGATTAATTGTTGTTGTTGCTAGATTATTGATGATGGTCGTATCTAGATCGGTGTAATGCTTAATCATACCGGAAACCAAACTCGCTAGAATTTGAGATTCTGACGTGATTCCCCCAGTGATCCCAATCGTCTCTTCACTATCATTAGAGGCTAAGCCAGGAAAGGAACAACTACTTAGAAAAAGTAATGAAAGACCAAGTAAAGCCCAAATTTTTATTTTTTTCATTCGTTACTCCTCCTTTCTTAATGCCGCAGGGGTCATACGATCTTCTAAGAAACCGAGCAATAGATCTACAATCAGTGCCATCAAAATAACCGGCACAGTCCCTGCGATAATCAAAGGTGGTTGGAAATTATTCAAACCGCTGAAGATCAGATCACCTAATCCGCCGGCACCAATGTAAGAAGCTAAGGTTGCCCAGGCGATGACGTAGACCGCCGCCAGCCGGACTCCGGCCATGATTGTTGGGACAGCGATCGGCAGTTCGACGGCAAAAATGGATTGCAGATTGGTCATGCCCATCCCTTTAGCGACATCGCGGTAGTTGCTATCCACATTCTTCATCCCGATAAAAGTATTTCGTAAGATTGGCAATAAAGAATAGATAAACAATGCAATGATTGCTGGCAATTTACCGACACCGAAAAAGGGGATCATCAATGCTAAAAGAGCTAATGAAGGAACAGTCTGTAAGACACTCGCGATTCCGATCACAAAACTTGAAATCTTTGGTAAGCGCGTTAAAAGAATCCCTAAAGGAACGGCAACCAAAATGCCCAAGCCTAAGGCAATCGCCGAGATATATAGATGTTCAGCACTTTTTGTCAGCATTTGACCACCATATTCATTGATGAATGCTTGCATCGTTTACGCCTCCCCGTTCGTAATACTTTCAGCCGCATCGCCAAAGGTTTCTTCTTCGCCCCAAAGGACATCATAAATAATGTCGACTAAAGAGACTCTGGTTAAGATTCCAACGAGATGCTTGCTGTCATCGACAACAGGAACATATTTCACCCCACGTTTTAGAATTCGCTGCAAACTGTCACGAACTAAAGCAGATTCTTTTACGTAAAAAACTTTGGGATTGATGATATCCCCGACACTGGTAGAATTTCCACGACGACGTTCCTGGTCAATCGTTTCAACGTCAACGAAACCTTTTAAGACATTGTCTTCGTCAACTACAAGCAATGTATCCACTCGTTTTTCCCGCATCAAACGAATGGCATTTTGCAAACTTTTTTCTGGGGTAATCGAGACAGCTGTGTTCATCATGATCTCCCCAACTGTAGTGGTATCTGGTTTAGCTTGTAACAGGCGATCTTCACCTAAAAGTTCTTCGACAAAGTCGTTGGCGGGATCTTGTAGAATATTTTCCGGGGTATCAAATTGGATGACCTTCCCATTGTCCATAATTGCAATTCGATTGGCCAACTTTAACGCTTCATCCATATCATGAGTAACAAAAATAATCGTTTTGCCTAGGCGTTCTTGCAGATCTTTCACTAAGTCTTGCAATGAATCACGGGTGATAGGATCCAAGGCACCGAAGGGTTCATCCATTAAAATAATATCTTGATCGGCTGCAAGCGCCCGTACTACACCGATTCGCTGCTGCTGTCCGCCAGATAATTCGTGAGGATAGCGATCCAGCATTTCGCGGGGCAGTTCAACTAGGTCAATCATTTTTTCGGCCGTTTTATTTTGTTCTTCTTTATCCACTTTCAATAGTCGTTGGACAAGGGTAATGTTGTCACGAATGGTCATGTGGGGCATCAGGCCGATATTTTGAATGACATAACCAATTTGACGCCGTAATTCAACGGGATTTTTCTTTTGAATATCTTCACCGTTGATCGTGATCGTTCCTTTAGTTGGATCGATCATCCGATTGATCATGCGCATAGTGGTAGTTTTTCCACTACCACTAGTACCGATTAAACAAATGAACTCACCTTTATCAAAAGAGAGAGTCACGTCTTCAACTGCTACCTTGTTTCCATTATATATTTTAGAAACGTGGTCAAATTCAATCATTTTTTTCACTCCTGTTCACACTCCTAATTAAGTTAAAAAATCAAATGGAAATTCCTATAAAACCAAAAGTTTGTACTTTCTCATAAATTCATCAATTATCCAATTCAAATACGGCTTGATAATAGGCAAAGGAAAAGAGATGCTCGCTCAAATATAAAAAAATCTAATGATTCTGTAATTTTAGTATGCAACAAAGAACGCGTAAAGACAAATGACTGGCTTAAATTCAATCAGTAAAAATGGAATGGAACCGTTATATTTGATTATAAAAGAGCGCTTTTCTCAATGGTGACAGGAACCAAGGTAGCAATATTTTTTAAGCTCAGAGGGTTTCTGTTAGTAGCCCATTTATTGATGAAGAAATTTTTTTACTATTTATTGTGAGAAGGAGATAGCACAGTCCTTTTCAATGACAATTACCCGTGATAGAATAGCGGAGGAAAAGAGGAGAAGCTATGTTAACCACAGAAGATTTTGATTTTGATTTACCAGAAGAATTAATTGCCCAGACCCCTCTAGAAAAGCGGGATAGTTCACGTTTATTAGTCTTAGATCGGGAAACTGGTCAAATCGAGGATAAACATTTTGATGCCATCATTGAAGAATTAAATGCTGGGGATGCCTTGGTAATGAATGATACCCGGGTCTTACCGGCCCGTTTGTACGGGGAAAAGCCAGAAACTGGCGGTCATTTAGAAGTATTACTGTTAAATAATACGCAGGGGGATGAGTGGGAAACACTGATCAAACCAGCGCGTCGAGCAAAAGTTGGTACTCAGATCGTCTTTGGCGATGGTCGTTTACGAGCGGAAGTAAAGGAAGAATTAGAGCACGGCGGCCGGATCGTAGAGTTTTTTTATGAAGGAATCTTTTTAGAAAATCTAGAATCGTTGGGTGAAATGCCGTTGCCACCCTACATCAAAGAACGATTGGAAGATCCAGAGCGCTATCAAACTGTTTATGCGAAGGAAAACGGTTCGGCCGCCGCACCAACGGCGGGCTTACATTTCACACCGGAGTTGCTCGAAAGAATTGCTGCAAAAGGTGTGAAATTGGTTTATTTAACTTTGCATGTTGGACTAGGAACATTCCGACCAGTCAGTGTTGATAATATCGCGGAACATCAAATGCACAGCGAATTCTATCGTCTGACTGAAGAAGCGGCCGAACAATTGAATGAAGTCCGGGCCAATGGCGGAAAAATCATAGCTGTCGGCACAACATCGATTCGGACGTTAGAAACAATCGGAACGAAATTTGCTGGTGAGATTAAAGCCGATAGCGGCTGGACGGATATTTTCATCACGCCAGGTTATGAGTTTAAGATCGTTCAAGCCTTTTCGACAAACTTTCATTTGCCTAAATCGACTTTAGTGATGCTAGTGAGTGCTTTTGCCGGTCGAGAAAAGACCTTAGCTGCATATCATCATGCAATTGAAGAACGTTACCGGTTCTTTAGTTTTGGTGATGCGATGTTCGTTAAATAATGAAATAGAAGGAAAGGAGGTATGACAAGATTTTCGTCATACCTCCTTTTATCTTTTTAGCAAAAAGCTGAACCAGCGTTGAGTTTTCCAACTAGTTTGTAATTTAAAGCGCCACGGAGATCAACCGTTAGTTAATAAATTGTGAGATTAACTTAGCACAAATCATGGGCTGATCGATCCAAGGCATGTGGCCGGCATCTTCAATCAAGTTGAATTGACAATTTGGTAGTGCCGCAGCGATTTCTTGTCCTTTATCCAAAGTTGCGAAAGTATCATTGGCGCCCCAAATCATTTCCACGGGGAAGTTTAGCGCGGCCAATTCAGTAGCTTTGATTTCATTTTGATCATTGGCGTTAAAGGTCCGAAGCAAAGAAAGGGTCGATTCCTGATAATTTGGCAGATTTTGGAAGCGATAGTAGCATTCCCGAAACTCATCGGGCATGCCAGCTAATGCTTTTTCGTTGGTCCCCATCATTTTTAAGCCATTTAAGGCCTGTTCATAATTCTTGGGCACCATCTTTTTCACTGCGTGTTCACCGATGATTGGTTTTACCATCATTTTAAGCGGAAGCGGTGTTTTACCTAGCATTACGCGGCCGGGATTTCCGACCATCACTAGTTTTTCCACCCGTTCAGGTCGCGCCATCGCATACCATAATGACCAATGGCAGCCCATTGAGTGAGCCATAATCGTGACTTTTTCCAAGTGTAGCTCAGCCAGCAGTTGGTCAAATAGGTCGATGATAAATGGCCGAATAGTAACTTTTTCATGGTTCATGCCGTCACTGAGCCCGCCACCGGGGCGATTAAATAAGAAAAATTTATTTTCTTTCATTTGTGCCAGTAAAGGGATGAAAGGAAACATGTCGCCGGTGTTGCCCGGCACCACTACAACTGGGGTGCCTTCACCAATTTCGGATACGCGAATTCGCAAGTTTTCTTTTTGGTAAGTAAACCAATGTTCCTGTTCAGTTAAATCGTAGGCGGATAGTAGTTCTTTTTCTGCTTGGGCTGCATTTTTATAAAGATCGCTCTTATGATCTAGATGCGGTTGTTGATAAGTCATTTGTAGTAGCTCCTTAAAGAAATTATTTTTGTAAAAGCTTTTGGCCATTGTCATAAAAAATTTGTTGCTTTTCTATTTGAGAAAACAACTCAGTTTCTTCGATTTTTCGGGCATAATTTTGTACAGATTTAGCCGGTGTATATGGGAAATCGCCCCCATACAATAATTGATCGGTGTCAACAATTTGTAATAAAGTTGGTAGTTGATAAGGTAAGACCATGCCCGCTAAATCAAAATACAGATTTTTTTGTGCTAAGACGACTAACAAGTCATCAGGCTTGGGCGTATCAGGATCGGCTAAAAATTTATTTCCTTCGGTGATCCGTTGGGCAATGATTGGTAATAAGGCGCCCGCGTGGGGAAGAATCCAAGTGATTTTAGGATAACGCGAAAAGATTTGGTTTTGCGCCAAATTTACGATTGTCCGAGTTGTATCAAAGAAAAATTCCATTAAAGGTGTTTTCACTAGCTCACCGGCCCGAATCTGCTGTTTGTATGGCTCGGTTGGATGGAGCATAATTGTCGCTTGCCGTTTGTTTAATTCAGACATCAAAGGATCTAATTTTTGATCGCCGAGATAAAGCCCTTGGCAGTTTGTGGGGAAAGAAAAACCAAAAGCAGTATCGGCGAAACGATCGATGCTTGCTAAGCAGTCATCAATCGAGGGTAAAGGCAGGCTAGCACAAAAAGAAAACTTTTCTGGATAAGCTTGGCTGATTTTTTCTGCTTCTTCATTGATAGTTTCAATTAGCGCGCTTGTTTCTTCTCGTGTGCCGAGGCTCGGATGGGGGCTAGATAAGGAAAGAATCGAATGAGTTATTTGATTCTCTGCCATTAATTGTAAATGAGCTTCTACTGACCAAGCTGGCGTAGTTACACCGTCTGCTTTCCCGGCATAGTATTCTTCATAAGTTTTAGGAATGAAGTGGGTGTGGAAATCGATTTTGTTAAACATTTGTATTCCCTCTTTCATTAATGTACCTTTATTTTAAGAGAGGTCAGAGGAAAAAAGGAGGCACAGAATTTCTAATTCTGTTTCATTTATGGGAAAATTATCTGGGAGTAACCAAAGATTGTTAGAAGCATTGGCCTATTTTTTAACCTTTAAATCTGTCGAGGAAATCAAAGTTTCTGAATTGATTCGTAAGGCGAAAGTGAGTCGTTCAACATTTTACCGTTTGTTTGAGACCAAAGAAGAGTTTTTTCAGTGGGTCTTGGATTATCATATGGAAGGCTTGTCGGGGGTTGCCAAATATACTGCAAAGAGTCCGCTAGCATTTTATCAGCACTACTTTACGTACATTTATGATCATGCCATTTACTTTAAAACGTTTAACAATAGTTCTATGTGGCCGCAATTTCATTATAAAATGAACCAAATTGGGATCGATGTTTATCGTAATTTCATTTATAGAAAAACAGGCGATCAAATGCTGAGTCAAGTGCTCAGTAATTATGCTGTGAATGCACATATCGGAGTGGTGATGGCTTGGTTGAATGAAAAAACGTTGCAGTCTCCCGATCAATTAGCCAGATTAGTCACCACGATGACTACTAGTGCATTTGCTAGTCAGCAGCTTTCCTTAGAAGAAATCTTTCCTTATAATCCTAGCTAAAATTACTATAAGTTTTTATCGATAGCGACTAAAAAGGCTTAATGTAAGGTTCTTAATTGTCTCTTTGTATCACAATCACGCTGTGGCAGATTTTAAGTACTCATTCAAGAAAGTTTTTTTCAATATTTTCTATTTTTACACAAAAAAGCCAGGCTCTCGACTGCCTGGCTCTTAGAATCTCGGAAGGATTAGTTCATTCGAATTTTATATTACTTTCTGATACATGCAAAGTATTACATGAATTTCTTGATTATAAACATAAATATTTGTTTTTACTACGTTTTCACTTTTATTCAGTTTTAAGAAAAATCTTTATCTTACGTATCTTTTTACTTGTGTGTTTGATGTACTACTCAACCTCTGATACGCATTCACTATTTATAGAGAATACTTCACACGTATACTTTTGACAACTTTTCGGTGAATCTTGTATTACTAACAACTTTATTGTTTACTTTTTTCTAGTTCCTTATCGAGAAATCCTTCGAATGATCTAAGTTCCTCCTTCCTTGTATCTATAATATAGCATACCTTTATCAATAATGGAAGCGATTACACTTAGTTATTTTGACTATTTTATTTTGTTTCTTTTTGACGATTATATAAGGTATATACTTTGAGTTCTACTTCTTTCCTATGTTATAGTAATAATATAGGTGGTATTTTTATAACGCGAGGAGGAATAGGATGGATCCATATAAAGAGAAGATAGATACTGTAATCAGTGAATATAACGCTGATTTGGACAATGGGTTATCGACAAGTAGTGTAGAAGAAAAAATAAAAAATAACGGGAAAAACAAGTTTGAAGAAGCCTCCAAAGAGTCAGTAGCTAAAAAGTTTTTTCATAGCTTAACAGATTTCACGACAATTATTTTGCTAGTAGCGGCAGTGATTTCGCTGTATACCGCGATTGCTACGGATCATGGTGATTATTTTGAAAGTTTCTTAATCATTGCGATTGTTGTTATCAATTCAGTTTTAGCAATTGTTCAAGAAGGCAATGCGGAAAAAGCATTATCTGCTTTACAAGATATGAATAAACAAACTGCGCTAGTTATGCGTGACGGCAAGCAAGAAGAAATTGATGCGGAGGAATTAGTTCCAGGAGATACATTACTATTGGAGTCTGGTTCAATGATTACTGCTGATGCGCGTATTGTTGAAGCTTCCCAGTTGCGAGTAGAAGAGTCCGCATTAACGGGTGAAAGTGAGCCGGTTATAAAAGATCCTGAATATATCGGTGAAGATGATGACGCTTTAGGTGATCGGTTAAATATGCTTTATAAAGGCTCGACGGTGGTCAATGGTCGGGGGAAAGCTGTCGTAACCTCAACGGGTATGCAGACGGAGATGGGGAAAATCGCCGGACTGTTGAATAGTGATGAAAATCAAAAAACGCCTCTGCAAATACGATTAAATCAACTAGGTAAGCGCATTAGTTTGATCGCTTTGGCAGCTGCGGCTTTTGTGTTTTTCATTGGCGAAATGCAAGGCGAACCAATGTTGGAGATGTTCATCACCGCGATTTCTTTAGCAGTCGCAGCAGTACCGGAGACTCTGACGGTGATTGTTACGTTGACTTTGGCCTATGGTGTACAAAAAATGGCCAAGAAAAATGCGATTATTCGCAGATTGCCAGCAGTGGAAACGTTGGGCTCTGCAAATGTAATCTGTTCAGATAAGACAGGAACATTGACGCAAAATAAAATGCGTGTGCGGCGTGTTTGGACACATGGTGATTCGGTCGTTGACACTGAAGAGGGAATGACCGATGAAGCGATGGAAGTTCTGAGCATTGCAGCGCTCTGTACGGATGTAGTTGTCGAAAATGATGATAATGAATTAGAAATCAAAGGAAATCCAACGGAAGCAGCGATTGTTCGTGCTGTGGAAGAAAATTATCATACGAAAGCCGAATTAGAAGAAAAATATCCCCGAATTGGTGAGATCCCTTTTGACTCTGATCGTAAAATGATGACGACAGTACATAAGCGTGGGAAGAAGTTTATTTCTATTACTAAGGGAGCCTTTGACGTGTTGCTGCCTAAATTTCACTACGGTGACGTTGATCAGGCGGCGATTGTAAATGACCGTTTCGGTAAAAAAGCGCTACGAGTCATTGCAGTCGGCTATGCGATCCATGATGAAGAGCCACAAGAGATAACTTCAGAAGCGTTGGAAAAAAATCTACGCTTAATGGGACTAATTGGGATGATTGATCCTCCACGGCCTGAGTCGAAAGGCGCGATTGCTCGTGCTAAAAAAGCAGGGATTAAAACAGTGATGATCACGGGAGATCATGTCGTGACTGCCGGAGCAATTGCAAAAGAACTGGGAATCATGAAAAGCCGAAAAGAAGCGATATCCGGCGCGCAATTACAAAAAATGACGGATCAAGAGTTAGATGAACGAGTCAAAGAGCTATCGGTTTATGCCCGGGTAACACCTGAGGATAAAATTCGAATCGTTAAATCTTGGCAGCGAACAGGTGCGGTCGTAGCAATGACCGGTGATGGGGTTAATGATGCTCCCGCATTAAAAGCCAGCGATGTTGGCTGTGCGATGGGGATTGCGGGTACAGACGTGGCTAAAGGCGCTGCAGATATGATTTTGACCGACGATAATTTTGCTACAATCGTTGATGCAGTTGCTCGTGGTCGTTCAGTCTATCAAGGAATTCGTAAAGCGATTAATTTCTTATTGAGCTGTAATATCTCTGAGATTTTTATTGTTGTGATTGCGATGCTGTTAGGTTGGGGTGCTCCGTTTACCGCAGTTCAATTATTATTTGTCAACGTAGTAGCTGATGGCCTGCCAGGCTTTGCTTTAGGCAGAGAACCAGCTGAAGCAGGCATCATGGATGAAAAACCAATTCCGCGTGATGAAGGTATCTTCGCACGTGGGTTATGGCAAAAAATAGGTGTGAATGCGGCTGTTTTTACCGTAGTTACTTTAATCGGTTTTTATATCGGGGCCTTTGTTGACCATGTCAGTTACTTTACACCGCCAAGTCTAGAGGTGGGTCAAACAGTTGCCTTTTTAGTTTTGGCTTACTCATCTATTTTGCACGTCTTTAATGTTCGTAGCAGTAAATCTATTTTTAAAGTGAATTTAGCAACGAATAAATCATTAGCACAAATGGCTTGGCTAGCACTGGGAATCACTACCGCGATTGCGTTGATTCCTCAGACGCAGGAATTGTTCTATTTAGTGCCAATCAGTATGAACCATTGGATAATCGCGATTCTACTTTCGATCGTACCGATTATCGTCAATGAATTGATCAAGTTCCATAAAGCACCAGAAATTGATCCAGAAGATATTTAAGAAGTAGCGCTAAGCTGAATTTCAGCTTAGCGTTTTTTGCTGCTAAGTTAGGAAAATCAAAGTTGATGGGAAATTTTTAATGAAGAGTAACGGATTCATTTTTTTAGGATATTTAAAGCTCTGGACAGAAAGTTGCAAAAGCAGTTTAAAACCAGTATCATGGTACAAGTTGCAAACATATACATATAGAAGAAAGTAGGAAATTAAATGACTGAACCTGCCATTTCTTATCGTTTAATAAAGAAAGAAAAACATACAGGGGCACGCCTAGGTGAGATCATCACGCCTCACGGAACATTCCCGACACCAATGTTTATGCCTGTGGGAACCTTGGCAACCGTAAAAACCATGTCACCCGAAGAATTAAAGGAGATGGGTGCTGGAATTATTTTGAGCAATACGTATCATCTTTGGTTACGTCCGGGAGAAGATTTAGTTGCAGAAGCAGGCGGCCTGCATAAATTCATGAATTGGGATCAGCCAATCTTGACCGATTCAGGCGGCTTCCAAGTCTTCTCATTAGCGGATATGCGGAATATCGTTGAAGAAGGCGTCCACTTCAAGAACCATCTGAATGGTTCGAAAATGTTCTTATCACCAGAAAAAGCCATTGATATCCAGAATAAATTAGGCTCCGACATTATGATGAGCTTTGATGAATGTCCACCATTTGATGAAAGTTACGACTATGTCAAAAAATCAGTTGAACGGACCTCACGCTGGGCCGAACGGGGCTTGAAAGCCCATGCTAATCCAGCAACCCAAGGGCTCTTCGGGATTATCCAAGGAGCCGGTTTTGAAGATCTGCGGCGCCAAAGCGCGAAAGATTTAGTCAGCATGGATTTCCCCGGCTACTCGATTGGTGGCCTTTCAGTAGGTGAACCAAAAGAAGAGATGAACCGTGTCTTAGAATTCACAACACCCTTGATCCCAGAAAACAAACCACGCTATTTAATGGGTGTGGGTGCAGCCGATTCATTGATCGATGGCGTGATTCGCGGGGTCGATATGTTTGACTGTGTCTTGCCGACACGAATCGCCCGTAATGGGACTTGTATGACTTCTGCTGGACGGTTAGTCGTTAAGAATGCCAAGTATGCTCACGATTTCCGGCCGTTGGATGAAAAATGTGATTGCTATACTTGCCGTAATTACACACGAGCATATATTCGTCACTTGATCCATTGCGATGAAACCTTTGGGATTCGTTTGACTTCTTATCATAATCTGTACTTCCTGATCAACTTGATGAAACAAGTTCGTCAAGCGATTATGGATGATAACTTATTAGAATTCCGTCAAGCTTTCTTTGAAGAGTACGGCTTTAACAAGCAAAACGCAAAAAGTTTTTAAAGTCTAGGTAAAAAGACTAGTACAACTTTAGAAACTTTGTTACAGTTAAAAGTGGAATTACTTAAGAAGGCGAGGAAATTTAAATGGGCGGAAGCTTTTCAATGATTATCTTGCTAGTGTTGATGTTGGGAATGTTCTTTATGATGAACCGTTCTCAAAAGAAACAACAGCAAGAACGTCAAAATTTATTAGATGCGATGAAAGTCGGCGACAATGTCGTAACGATTGGTGGATTACACGGTGTGATTTCTGAGATCAACAGTACAGAAAAAACAGTTACGTTGGATTGTGAAGGAATCTTTTTAGTTTTTGATCGTGCGTCAATCAAAGTCGTTCAAGCAAAGGTACAGCCAACTGCAGCCTCTGTTGAACCAAAAGCGGTTGAATCTGAAGTAACTGTCTCAGAAGAAACTGTCATAGAAGAAAACTCAGAAGATAAAAAAGAAGATTAGTCAGGAAAAATTTCTGACTTGATAGTGAGGTGTGACAAAATGTCACATCTCTTTTTTTGTGTTGGTATTTCTCAAGGAAATACGAAGGTTATATATGTTGAAGAGTCTTTAAAGAAGAGTAGTAGTTAAATCTAGTCAAGTTCATTAAATTCTATACTTATTAATTTATGAGGGTCTTATTCCATCATAAAGAAAGACAGCACACCTTATTGTTTGTGAAAAAAGTTCCAGTGTTATTTGTACGTCACTTTTAAGATCATTCAAACAAGCATCAAATAGGTGCTTATTTTTCAGCTTTTGTAAAGATAAAAAATGGTGTGAAAAAAATCACAAAAACTATTTACAAATCATCCGGGATGCTGTATGATTCAAATGTGAAGTAATTAACAAATAATTCAGGTTATTAGGAGGACTCAAATGGCTAAAGCGGTTGAGAAAGAAACGAAAGATACGATCAATGTTGAACAAATGATCGACGAAATGGCAACAAAGGCCAATGTGGCTTTGGATGCAATGGCTGATTTTGATCAAGAAAAAGTTGACCATATCGTTCATGAAATGGCAATGGCAGCTCTAGACAAACACATGATGTTGGCAAAAATGGCAGTTGAAGAAACTGGCCGTGGGATTGTCGAAGATAAAGCAATCAAAAATATGTATGCTTCCGAGTATATCTGGAACAGCATCAAACATGATAAAACTGTTGGAATCATCGGCGAAGATAAGCAAAAAGGCTTAATCGAAGTTGCTGGACCAGTGGGAGTTATCTGTGGGGTTGTACCAACTACTAACCCAACATCAACAACGATCTTTAAATCAATGATTGCTTTGAAAACAGCAAATCCAATCGTCTTTTCATTCCATCCATCAGCTCAAAAATGTTCCGTAGAAGCAGCACGAATCGTTCGTGATGCGGCGATCGCTGCGGGTGCTCCTGAAAACTGTATCCAATGGATTGAAACACCATCAATCGAAGCGACTCAAGGCTTGATGAATCACCCAGGCGTTGCAATCGTCTTAGCAACTGGTGGACCAGGTATGGTTAAATCAGCTTACTCTACTGGTAAACCAGCTTTAGGTGTAGGTGCGGGTAACGCTCCGGCATACATTGAAAAAACGGCTAAAATCAAACGGGCAGTTAATGACTTGTTTGTTTCAAAAACATTTGATAACGGGATGATTTGTGCTTCTGAGCAAGGAATCATTGTTGATAAAGAAATTTACGACGAAGTGAAAAAAGAATTTGAAGCACATCAAGCGTACATTGTTAAAAAAGCTGAATTGAAAAAATTAGAAGATGCTGTAATGAACGAAGGTAAATATGCTGTTAACCCAGCAATCGTTGGTCATTCAGCAATGGATATCGCACAACGCGCGGGCATCAAAGTTCCTGAAGGAACCAAAATGCTGATTGCCGAAATCGATGGCGTTGGAGCGGAATACCCATTATCTCGTGAAAAACTTTCTCCAGTTTTAGCAATGGTTAAAGCGAATAGCCAAGCCCAAGCATTAGATATGTGCCAAGGCATGTTAGAATTAGGCGGACTAGGTCATACTGCGGTTATCCATACTGAAGATGAAGACCTACAAGTGAAATTTGGTTTGCGTATGAAAGCTTGCCGTATCTTAGTAAATACACCATCTGCAGAAGGCGGTATCGGTGATATCTACAATGAAATGATTCCATCACTAACACTTGGTTGTGGTTCATACGGTAAGAACTCTGTATCTAAGAACGTATCTGCTATTAACTTAATCAATGTTAAAACGATCGCGAAACGGAGAAATAATATGCAATGGTTTAAATTACCATCAAAAATCTACTTTGAAAAGAACTCTCTATTATATTTGACGCAAATGGAAAACGTAGAACGTGTTATGTTGGTTTGTGACCCTGGTATGGTCCAATTTGGTTACGCAGACATCGTTCGCGAAGTTCTTGGACGTCGCTCAAATGATGTGAAGATTGAAGTATTCTCTGATGTAGAACCAAATCCTTCAACAAACACTGTTTATAAAGGATTAGAAATTTTCAATGAATTCCAACCGGATACTGTAATTGCCCTAGGTGGTGGTTCAGCGATGGATGCGGCCAAAGGTATGTGGATGTTCTTTGAACACCCAGACACTTCATTCTTCGGCGCGAAACAAAAATTCTTAGATATTCGTAAACGGACTTACAATATCGGCAAACCAGAAAAAACTCAGTTCGTATGTATCCCAACAACTTCTGGTACTGGTTCTGAAGTGACACCATTTGCCGTTATCACTGATAGCGAAACACACGTGAAATACCCATTAGCAGATTACGCGTTGACGCCAGATGTAGCGATTGTTGACCCACAATTTGTAATGACAGTACCTGCTTCTGTTACTGCTGATACTGGTATGGACGTATTAACACATGCGATCGAATCTTATGTCTCTGTGATGGCATCTGACTATACTCGCGGTTTAAGCTTACAAGCAATCAAGATCGTCTTTGAAAATCTTGAAAAATCAGTTAAGACTGCTGATCCAGAAGCACGTGAAAAAATGCATAACGCATCAGCAATGGCTGGGATGGCCTTTGCCAATGCATTCTTAGGAATTTGTCACTCAATCGCACATAAGATTGGTGGAGAATACGGTATTCCTCACGGACGTACGAATGCAATTCTATTGCCTCACATCATCCGTTACAATGCCAAAGATCCACAAAAACATGCAATGTTCCCTAAATATGACTACTTCCGTGCCGATACCGACTATGCAGATATTGCTAAGTTCTTAGGACTTAAAGGTAATACAACAGCAGAATTAGTTGAAGCGTTGATCGAAGCAGTTTACAACTTAGGTGTTACTTGTGGAATCGACATGAACTTGAAAGCGCAAGGCGTGACACAAGAAACATTGAATACAACTGTAGATCGTATGGCTGAGTTAGCTTATGAAGACCAATGTACAACGGCTAACCCGAAAGAACCATTGATTAGCGAATTGAAAGAAATCATCGTAACAGCTTACGATTACAAAGCGTAAAAAGTTTGAAAGCCATTTGAAATCAGATTATCTGATTTCAAATGGCTTTTTATTTTTTAGCTATCTATTCCAAAGTATTCTTGAAAAATTTGAAGGAGATAACAATAGTTGTTTTTGTTTAAAAAATTCAATTATTTTATGCAAAAATGGTCCTCTTTGATTGTTATAGTCTGTGAAAAACGATAGACTAGAATTAGGATAAGAGGAAGGATTCGAAGGGCATGGAGAAACTGAAACGAGAGATAAATGAGCTGGCTGAATCAACTGCGCGATTAGGTATGTTGATTGATTATTTAGTGAATGAAAAAAATTTAATGACAAGTAAGTCAAACCATATTTTTATGTTAGACATGCAGGATTATGTCGCTGCACTAAAGAGATTCACACCTTCGGATTCGGAAAAGTCTGTAGCGCTTCCTGAAATTAAACAAATCAATCAGTTGCTCACGCGGCAATATGAATTAATGAAAATGATCCAAAGAGACTATGCTCGGCTCGAAACTCAGGGAACGATCCCTGAAGAGTTGACCTTTGATGAGAACAAGAAAAAGCATTTTCGACGTTTACAGGTTATTAATCAATTATTATTACAAGACAATATCTTCTTCCAATCAATGTTAGATGCCAAAAAGATCAGCGGCAATATTCGGATCGGCGAAAAGAAAAATTGGCTGCAACGTCTTTTTGGAAAATAATAGAATGATAAATTAAAAGATTTCAAATCCAATACTGGACTTGAAATCTTTTTTTGGAACCAGCGAGAAGTTACGATCAATTAGAAAATCACTCGATAAAAGAATTATCCGCATTAGCTTGTAGACCTTCTTTTTAAATGGTATGATGAATTTTAAATACATCAGATGAATTTAAGGGAGGTTTTTATGAAAAATAGAAAGATGATTTTTGTCGTATTTATCGTCGCGTTGAATCTACGATTGGGTATTTCTTCGATTCCGCCGTTAATCGGCTTGATTAAGCGGGCTTTACAGCTGAATAATTTTCAGGTTAGCCTGTTAACGAGTATCCCGGTAATTTGCATGGGTATCATGGCTTTTGGTGTGAAGCGAATGCAGCAACGCTTTGGTCGCGACCGTAGTATTTTATTTTGCTTGCTCTTACTAGCAATTGGAATGGCCAGTCGGATTGTTTTCACAAATTATTGGAGTTTAATCCTTTCGGCAATCGTGATCGGTTTTTCCATCGCCATCATCGGACCTTTATTGTCAGGCTTGATTAAGGAATATTTCCCGCAGCAAACAGGGCTGTTGATTGGTATCTATTCCATCAGTATGGGTGTTGGTTCGGCGGCGGCTTCAAATTTTAGCCTTTCATTAGCTAGGGTTTCATGGTCGTTTGCTTTAGGTAGTTGGAGTATTTTAGCGATTATCGCTGGGATCGTTTGGTCTTTTACTATGGAAAAGAAGGTGAGCCAATCCGCAGCGGCTAATGTTTCGAATGATTTTCCTTTAAAGAAAATCCAAGCGTGGAAAATGGTTTTATTTTTTGGACTCCAATCGGGGATGTTTTATGGTGTAAGTACCTGGCTGGTGGAGCTGCTTGTTCAAAAGGGCATTGCGCGCGGGGAAGCAAGCTACTATTTAACTTTATTTGTCATTATACAAATGATTTTCAGCTTTGTTATTCCTGTTTTAATGGATCATTGGGGAAGCGCTAGAAGTTGGATAGTGATTTGTGGCTGTTTGCTAGTGATGGGTATGGGCTGTTTATTCACCAATACCTTTTTGTTATGGATCATCGGCATTCTTATTATTGGTTTTGGCTTGGGCGGTTATTTTCCGATCGCGATGCTGTTGCCACTGCAAGCAAGTGAGGATCCATTGGAAGCTAGCTTATGGACTGGAATGGTACAATCTTTTGGTTATATTGTTGGTGGTGCGATCCCGATTCTTTTAGGGATTTTCGTAGATATTTTTCAAACCTTCAATGTCTTTTTATATGGTATGATTATTTTGAGTAGCGGGATTTTACTGCTGACAATTCAAGGAAGAGGCTATGAAAATGACGAAAAATCGCAATCTGGTGAACGAGACGATTCAACAGCTAGAGAAGTACATTAAGCAAAATGAGTTAAAAACCGGAGATAAACTTCCAATTGAAAAAGAGCTAGCTGAAACGGTCGGAGTCGGACGTTCGACCTTGCGCGAAGCTGTTAAAATATTGGTTTATAGCAATGTTTTAGAAGTGAAGCAGGGTTCTGGTACCTTTGTCAAAAATGGTAATATCGGAGATTTTTCAACAAAGTCCCTTTTGCAAGCTCGTTCGATGATCGAGAGTCAGGCCGTTGTCCTAGCTGCTAGGAATCAAACGGACGAAGAGATGCTCCGTTTAAAAGAGAGCTTGTTTCAACGAAATCAGCTGCTGGAGGCGGGAAAGTTCTCGGAGTATATCGAAGCAGATCTTTCGTTTCATCAGCAAATTGTAGCAATGAGCGACAATCCTTTCTTTATAAAGTGGTACAATGAGCTGCTGCCAGCGCTCAAACGTCATTTAAGCCAACAAGTTTTACGAATGGAAGACTATCAGGACAATACTAGTATTCATAATCAGCTTTATCGGACCTTGCTAGAAGGGCAAGCGAAAGAGGCCCAAGCGCTGGTTAAAAAAAATATCTTCACAGACGAAGAGGATGAGACCGAATGATCTCATCCTCTTATTAATTGTTCATTAGCTGCGTACCGCCAACTTTTTATAATCAATGCCACGGGCTTGGCACCATTCTTTTGGTGCCCCACCAATGATGACAGGATTATGGATCAAGTCTGCGGTCTTTTTTTTATTAGTCATTAGATACAAACGCTGAAGCTGGGCTTTCCAGTCTTCAATCATCTCAATCGTAGCATCAATACCTTTGCTGATTAAATGATCGAGAATTGTCGCGGAGATACCGACTGCTTTTGCTCCTAAACAAAGAGCTTTGAAAATATCATAAGCATCGCGAATTCCGCCAGAAGCAAGAATGGTCAAAGGATCAAATTCTTGGGCTTCTAGTAAGGAGATCACTGTTGATTGTCCCCAGTCATCTAAATAGCTCAACTCGCGTTTTTTGCGACGAGCATTTTCAATTTGCGAGAAGCTCGTACCACCACGCCCTGAAACATCCACAGCTTTTACACCAAGTGTCTGGAGTTGCTGAATGGTTTCTCTATTCATCCCGAAGCCAACCTCCTTCACGATCACTGGAACATCTAATTGCTGAATTGTTTGCTGAATGTTTTGCGCCCACTCATGAAAATCACGATCGCCTTCAGGCATGACGAGTTCTTGTGGTACATTTACATGAATCTGCATGCCGTCAGCCTGAAGCAGGTCGACGATTTTTTTTGCATCCTCACTCGTTCTGCCCGCCCCCATATTACCTAAAATCAAACCGTCAGGATTTACTTCACGAACCACACTGTAAGAGTCTGCCACATTAGGATCTTTTAGTGCCGCACTGACAGAGCCGGTAGCCATCATTAAATTTGTCTCACGAGCGATAAGCGCTAAATCATGATTGATCTTTTTAGTTTTCTCGCTACCGCCGGTCATCGCATTGATATAGAAGGGTGCACTGAGCTGCAAACCAAGAATCTCGGTACTCAAATCAATTTCTTCTGGTCGTGTCGTGACTAGAGAGGAGTGAACCATGCGAACAGCATCAAAATCATTTTCTTTTGGTTTTTGATGGAAGGCTCGCGCCAAGGAAACATGTTCATCTTTACGATTCATGGTAGCCCTCCGTGAAATGATAGACGTGTAAAGGGAGTGGGGTGATACCGGCCTTTTCCCAAGAACTCATCAAAGGAAGAATACCTGCGCGTTTATCAACGATCACGATCCCGCAGTCGCCGCCACCTGCACCAGATGATTTTGCCGCACCGCCATATTTTTCTGCCAGATCATTCAAGCGTTTTAATTCTTCAGTTTCAATCGAAACATTGCTAAGGCTGGTCAGTTGATTTAATAGACTACGGTTTTTACGGATCATTTTTTGAATTAAAGTCACATCATTTTGTTTGAAGCCTTGAATCATTTGATCGACACATTTTTTACTTTCTTGAAGAAAGTTTTCATAGGAAGTTTTCTTCTCGTCCCGAGATTGATGAACTTGGTCGACTAAATCGGAAGTCGAAGCGGGACTACCAGTCCAACCAATCAATAAGCGTAAATCCTCTGGTACTTCTAGCGGTTCGATTTTTAGACTAGGCCATTCACTTTCAATTAATGTAGTTAGTTTTTCAGATTCTAATTTGTTTAATACCCAATCATGATCAAACGTAGAGAAGGCCAGCCAGCCGCCATAACAGCTTGCCGCAATGTCGCCACAGGAGCCGTTTCCTTGAACATTTAAATGGGCTAAAGTTGCCAATTTGAATAATTCCAGCTGTGAAAGCTGCAAATCATAAAAAGCATTCAAGGCTTTAACTGTTGCGACCGTCACCGCACCGCTAGAACCTAAACCATATTTACGACCGTTAGAGTTATCTAATTCACTGGTTACTTTCAAATCAAAGAAGGCTAGTTTTTTACCTTTTTCTTGTGCGAACTTTTCAGTAAAATGGATCGCCGCTAAAATATAATGGAACGGATTGTCGCGGATATCTAAAACCAATTCATTTTTGCGTCGCGTCCAACGAATTGGCATGTCGCTATATTGCGCAGATTGAATGCTGCCGCTTTTTTTAGCAGGGCTGATCGAAACAGAAATGAATTGATCGATTGCTACGATAATTGCTGGATGTCCCGGTTCTACCACTGCGTATTCACCGGCGATGTATAATTTTCCTGGTGCCGATACTTCGATCATTTCACTTCCTCCTCCGTCAAAATTTCAATTGCAGGACCCGCATGGGCGACAACGAGCTGTTGATTACCCAATTGCTCCTTTAATGCGCGTAGTAACGTTTCTTCGTTTTTACGTTCTACTAAGATCTTTACATTTGGACCAGCATCCATCGTGAAGTAGCAAGGCAATCCGCGACTTCTAATTTGACGGACGAGGTTCATCACCTTCATACTTTCCGCTGACCAATAAGTAAACGGCGGAGTCGCCGCTAAAGTGGTACCGTGCATTTTCAATGCACTGGCTTCGGTTACTTCGCCTAAAGCAGTGAAATCTTTTTCAACGATTGCTTGCTTCGCCTTAGCTAAATCTGTTGGTACTGTTTGCAGCCAGCCATCATAAAAAGCAGAAGTTTCCACCGTGCGCTGCATGCCATCGCGACTTGAAACATCTTTTTGAGCATCATTGACGACGACAAATATCATACTTAAGTCATCTTCAAAGCCATAGCTAGGAATGTTGACGGCATAAGAGCTTTCATCAGAATCGCCTTTTTGCCATTCCGCAAAACCGCCGTACACGCTGCGGCAAGCAGAACCCGATCCGCGCCGTGCGAGACGAGACAACTCTTCAGAAGAGAGCGTTAAATCTAGTGCGGCACTTGCGGCACCTGCTAAAGCGGCCAATCCACTAGCAGAAGAAGCTAAGCCTGCTGCAGTCGGTACGAAGTTTTTACTTTTAACGATCGCTTGCAGTGAACAATCAGCCTTATCACGGATGACATTAAGAAAGCGACTCACTTTTAAGGTCGCTTTCGAATCTTGTAGTTGATTGTCTAAATAGAATTGATCTTCTGTGATCTCTTCTGAAAAGGTAACGTGTGTTTCTGTATAAAAAGCATCCAATGTCAGCGATAAACTGTTGTTCATTGGGATGATCAGTTCTTGGTTTTCCTTGCCCCAATATTTAATCAAGGCAATATTCGTATAAGCTCGAGCTTTACCACTAAACATGTGCGTACACACCTAACCCTTCGATCCATGTATTTCGCGCGCCGGCATCCAATAGAATTTGCTGCAGCTGACGTCCGCTAGTCTCATTTTCTGCCAGAGCGATCATGCAGCCGCCACGTCCACCACCCGTTAATTTTGCCCCGAGTGCATGATTTTCTAAAGCTGTTTCGATCAAGTGATCTAAGTGACGATTGCTAGTGCCGAGTAATCGTAATAACCCCTGTGCCTGATTCATACAGTCACCTAAAATCTGTGGTCGGTTTTGTAAAATGGCCTTTTGCGCTTGACTGGTTAATTTACCTAGCGTGCGCATTTGCTTATTGGTTTCATAAGGACGCAGCTCCATTAATTTGGCAATGTCTTTGACTGCTTTACGTGTCTGCCCCTTTACACCCGTATCGGCGACGACTAAAAAAGCATCCATATTTAGCTGGAAAGGCTGGAAGCCGATGCCTTTTTGATAAAGGATCGGTTCAGTACCACTGATGGTTGTCGCATCGATACCGCTAGGATTACCGTGAGCAACCGCTTCAGCTTGATTGACAAAATGTAATACCTTGTCCTGCGTAGCGGGTTCTTCCATCCAGTCAAAAACGGCACGTGTAATAGCAACTGCAACCGCAGCGCTAGAGCCCATTCCGCGCTCTGCCGGGATCGAGCTTTCGATTTTTAAATAAAATGGTTCTGGAATTTTAAAATGCTTCACTAAATACCATAGTAAGACGGTCACGTTGCGCATCGTATTTGGGGCTTCTGAAAGCGGCCCGTGGAAGAAGCTAGACTCGATCCATGATTCTATTTTATTTGCGCGAATCGTTGCTTGGATACCTGTTCCCGAAAATGGAAAGGCGATCGCTGGTTCCCCGTAAACAACCGAATGTTCCCCCATTAAGATGATTTTCCCGCTGGCATAACCCGTGCCAATCGATTTCATTCAAAAAACCCCTATTTCGTTTTAGAGTCATTCTTTCTCATAAGAATAATTAAACTATTCTTGTTAATATTTATTTTAATAGAACTATACTTGTAGTAAAAACAATTTGTTTTCATTTTATCTTTTACTAGAATTGCCAATAGAAACCTTACATAATAATAATTATCTGCTTTGGTCTCTTCCCATTTTACTCAGAGAAGACGGACAAGTAAACGAAACGACTGAAAAGTTTTTGAAAATCAGCGATTTTTTAAACAATCTTTAGAAGAAAAAAATGATTTATTGGATAGGTATTTTGATTGACGATACAAGATATTGGGGGTATATTAGAAAAGTTGAGAAATTATTACTATATTTTGTATGAAGTGAGTTGGAGGTTTATGAGCGTGATCGTATTAGCAGGAACCATTGGAGCAGGGAAATCAAGTTTGACCGCAATGCTGTCGGAGCATTTAGGCAGTCAGGCTTTTTATGAATCAATTGATGATAATGAGGTATTGCCGCTGTTTTATGCAGATCCAGAGCAATATGCTTTTTTATTGCAGATTTATTTTTTAAATAAACGTTTTGACAGCATCAAAAAAGCGATGCAGGATGACAATAATGTCTTAGATCGTTCAATCTATGAAGATTCTTTACTGTTTCATCTAAATGCCGATCTTGGTCGGGCAACGGAGACAGAAGTGAAGGTCTATGATGAATTATTGGCAAACATGATGCAGGAATTGCCTTATGCAGCCCACAAAAAGCATCCGGATTTATTGGTGCACATCCGTGTATCCTTTGAGACGATGATGGAGCGGATTCAAAAACGCGGACGGGAATATGAACAATTGGAATTTGACCCAACCTTGTATGATTATTACAAAGAACTAAACAGCCGCTACGATCAATGGTATGAGGACTACAATGAAAGTCCTAAGATCCAAATCGACGGGGATCGATTGAACTTTGTTGATGATGCCGCTGCTCGTGATGAGGTTATCCGTTTGATTGATGAGAAGATTTTAGAAGTCCAAGGCGCAGTAGTCGAATAATGAAAAGATGCTTAATCTTAATTGATTAAGCATCTTTTTTTACTATCATCGCTTCAAAAGGTCGTAATGTCATTGTTTTTCCCCATGACGGATCTTGATAATTCGCCAATAAGATCGTGACTGGTGCGTTCACCCAGCGATTTGGAAGGGTAACAGTTTGCGGCTGATCGCTCAAATTGGTAATGATATAGGCTTCTTCTGATTTCAGCTTACGGGTATAGGCCCAGACCTTTGGATGTTTTGCTAATTCGATGTGATAGCTTCCGTCGATGAACATGGGAAATGATCTTCTCAGTGTGATCAATTTCTTATAATAGTTGAACGGCGAGAAGGGGTCTGCCTGTTGAAGGGCAACATTGATTTTATCCGTGTTAGGGTTAATCTTCATCCAGGGCAGGTTCGTTGAAAAACCGCCAAAGTGATTCCAGTGCATCGGCGTTCGTGAATGATCACGGGTCCAATGAGTGGTTAGACGTAGAGCTTCTTCAGGAGATAATCCTTTTTCCAGCCAAGTATGATAGGCTGCTAAGGAATCGGTCGCATTGACTTCTTCGATTGATTCAAAGGGGAAGTTGGTCATTCCTAATTCCTGTCCTTGATAGATGAAGGGCGTTCCTCTCAACAGCATGTAAGCAGTAGCTAGAGCAGTTGCTGATTCACGGGTTTCATTGCCAAAGGTGGAATTGCTGCGGGGATTATCGTGATTATCGATATACAAAGCATTCCATCCCATGGGCTGCATGTCTTTTTGCCAACGTGACAAGACCTTTTTAAAGCCCATTAAATCTCCAGATTCAAAGCCGGGTTCGCCGGTTCGTACCTGATGCTCTAGTTCGAAGATCATATCGATATATCCGCTCTCTTCATTGGTCCAAAAGGGAGCGGTCTTACTATTCACCCCGCTTGCTTCGCCAACAGTCATGATGTCGTAGCTGCGGAAGATATCCCGCAATTCGGCCATATACGTTTCGATTCCGGCAACATTCATGAAGGGCGCCCAAGGGTTATCCGTAATCTTGAAGTCCCAAGGTTCTTTTTGAATATGGCTGATAGCGTCTAAACGAAATCCATCAATCCCAAAGTCCAGCCACCAGTGAATCATTTGGTAAATTTCTTCCCGCATCGCTGGATTTTTCCAGTTTAGATCAGGCTGTTCTTTAGCGAAGACGTGAAAATAGGCCTGTTTCGTATTTGGATCATAGGTCCAGGTGGAACCGCCGAAGAAGCTTTGCCAAGCATTCGGCATTTTCTCCGGTGTCGCATCGGCCCATAAGTAGTAGTCACGGTAGGGATTGTCTGGGCTTTTTCTTGATTCAATGAACCAAGGATGCTGATCGCTAGTGTGATTGACTACTAGGTCCATGATGAGGCGAATCCCTAATTTATGTGCGGTAATAAGCAGTTCCTTTAGGTCTTTGAGAGTGCCGAACTCAGGATTAATGGCCTGATAGTCCGAAATATCATAGCCATTGTCGACATTGGGGCTTTGATAAATAGGATTGAGCCAAATAAAATCGATCCCCAGCTCCTTTAGATAGGGAAGCTTTTCCTGAATGCCTTTCAGATCGCCGATGCCGTCATCGTTGCTATCCATGAAGCTGCGGGGGTAAATTTGGTATCCTACAGCGTTTTTCCACCATTTGCTCATGTTTCTTCTCCTAGCTCTACCACAAAGGCATCCCACGGCTCTAAGCTAATGGTCGGTTCGCGAGGGATATCAGTAGCTAAATTTGAAATAATCACCTTTCCTAACGCTCCTTTCGGATAAGTGAACGAATGAGGAGCATTTGAAAAGTTCGTGACAATCAGCCAGCGCTTGTCTTCGTAAATGCGAAGATAGCTGAAGACGTCATCGGCTGTCTCGGTTAATAATTTGTAATCGCCCCATACCATGATCGGCTGCTCTTTTCGCAGATGGATCAATTTTTGGTAGGTATAGAAAACGGAGTGAGGATCACGTAAAGCCTGCATCACATTGATCTTGGAATAATTCGGTGCGACTGCGAGCCATGGGGTGCCTGCTGTAAAGCCAGCGTTAGGGGAAGCGTCCCATTGCATCGGTGTTCGTCCGTTATCTCGTCCTTTTTGATTAATTGCTGCTAAAAGTGTTTCTTTGGATTTCCCGGCAGCGAGCTGTTCGGCATACATATTCCGACTTTCGATATCCTCGACCTCTGTGATGTCCGTGACGATATGATTGGTCATGCCGATTTCTTCTCCTTGGTAAATGTAAGGCGTGCCTTTCATACAATGGAGCAAAATGGCTAACAACTTCGCTGACTTTTCATGGTAATCCGTATCATTTCCCCAACGTGACACAATACGAGGAAGGTCATGGTTATTCCAAAAAAGTGAATTCCAACCTTGATCGCCTAATTCAGTCTGCCATTTTGTAAAGACGTCCTTCAGTTCCTTGATCTGAAAGGGGCGGCTGACCCATTTGGATTGGCCAGCGACCTCATCTAAACCAATGTGTTCGAATTGGAAAACCATCGACAACTCCTCACGTGCAGGATCGGAATAAAGCTTGGCGATCTCAGGGGTTGCGCCCCAGGTTTCCCCGACAGTCAGTAAATCTTTTCCGCCAAAGGTCGCCTGATTCATTTCCTGCAAATAGTCATGCAGATTGGGACCATTGCTGGTGATTTTTTCATCAGGAACTTTTCCGATCAGGTCAATCACGTCCATGCGAAAGCCGCCGATCCCTTTATCGATCCAAAAATTCATCATATCGTAGACAGCTTGGCGAACAGCAGGATTCGCCCAATTCAGATCTGGTTGTTTTTGGCTGAAAAGATGAAAATAGTATTGCTGCGATATCTCGTCGTATTGCCAAGCCGGTCCGCTGAAGATACTCTTTAAGTCATTTGGATAATTGCTGTTGACTGGATCGCGCCAGATATAGAAATCACGATAAGGATTGTCTTTTGCTTTTCGGGCTTCAATAAACCAGTTGTGTTCATCGCTGGTATGATTGACGACTAGATCTAAAACAATTCGAATCTCGCGTTCTTTGGCTGCTTGGATCAGCTGCTCCATTTCCGCCATCGTCCCAAATTCCTGCATGATTGCTTGGTAGTCTGAAATATCGTAGCCGTTATCGTCGTTGGGGCTCTGATAAACGGGACTTAGCCAAATCGCTCCGATCCCCAGCTTCTGTAAATAATCGAGCCGCGAAATGATCCCAGCCAAATCTCCAATGCCATCTCCGTTCGTGTCTTGAAAGCTGCGTGGATAAATTTGATAAACGACGACTTCTTGCCACCAATGACGCATATAGTTCCCTCCTAATAAAAAAACTTTTTCTAGTTCTTCAAAATTACAAAGCCATTCGGCTCAATGACAATGCCGTCTTCTTTAACATTCGCTAAATGAAGCAGCAGAGTTTCACCTGAGGAATTCTCGAAAATAGCTTGATTCCCTGTATTAAAGATTCCCATGATGCTTTCATCAGGAATATCCCGTGAAAAAATTAATGCTCCCGTGTTTGTATCGACCTTCTGCCATTCAAGTGATCCTTCACAGAGTGTGAATTGATTTTCCTGGCGAAACGCAATCAATTGTTTTACAAACGCAAAAAGCTGTAAATCTTGTTTTTCCGGTTCCCAAATCATACATTTTCGACATCCGGGGTCTGCGCCGCCATCCAAACCGACTTCATCGCCGTAATAAAGACAAGGGATTCCCTGCTGCAAATAAAGAAAGGCTAAAACCTGTCTCATCAAGTCCTTGTTGCCGCCAGCTAAGGTCAGTATACGTGGAGTATCATGGCTATCGATCGTATTCAGCATCATTTGGTTGGTTTGCTTACGATAAAGTGTCAGTTGTTCATTTAGATTGCTGACTAATTTATCTAACGGAATCTTTCTTTCCAAGAAATAGTTCGTGATCGATTCGGTAAAGGCATAATTCATTACTGCGGTAAATTCATCTCCCTGTAGCCAAGGCTGAGAGCTGTGCCAGACTTCTCCCAGTAGGTAAAAATCGTCTTTTAGTTCGTGGCAGGCTGCGGCAAATTTTTTCCATAGTTGATGATCGACTTCATTGGCGACATCCAAGCGCCACGCGTCAATATCGAACTCTTGAATCCAATATTTTGCGATGGTCAAAATGTAGTCCTGAACTTCTTTGTTAGCGGTGTTCAGCTTTGGCATGTGGGGCGTAAAGGCGAACGTATCATAATTCATATTTTCAGCGAATTCAAAATCGTCAGTTTTTGTGTAGTGAACCGGAAAAGAATGAATATGGAACCAATCCTTGAAACGAGAGTTTTCGCCTTTTTCGAGGACATCGCGCCATTGGGGAGAGGTGTCGCCCATATGGTTGAACACCGCGTCCAACATGATTCGAATCCCCCGACGATGGCATTCCTCAACGAGTTTGCGGAAGAGTTCTTTATCGCCGAAGGCAGGATCAATCTCTAAGTAATCCGTGGTGTCGTATTTGTGATTGGTGGGTGCCGTAAAGATCGGGCAAAAATAAATCCCGTTGATTCCCAACTCACTTAAATAATCTAAATGATCAATGACACCCTGCAAATCACCGCCGTAAAAATCCTTTCGCCCCGGATATTCTTTACTGTCCCAAGAAAGCACATCCTCTGGATCGTTGGAAGGGTCTCCGTTGGCAAAGCGTTCGGGAAAGATTTGATACCAAACGGTTTCCTTTACCCATTGCGGCGCTTTGAAGCGATCGACTTCATGAAAAAAGGGCATTCGGAAATAATTATTTGCCATCAGTAGGTAGGTTTCCTCAACTGGAAAAACACCGTGTTCAGTGAAGAAAACCGTTGTTTCGTCATAGCCTGTGACGATAAAACCGTAGCTTAACCGACGATGAGGGGCGGTAATATCAACCTCCCAATAATCATACAGATCCGTGGACAGGGTTTTTCGCATGACTGTCGGCTGGTGGTACCAACGTTTTTTGTCTAATTCATAGGGATCCCCATGGACTAATGAAACGCTTTTGCAGTCTGCACGCGCTGTACGCAGCCGCACGTGCATCAGTTCATTGGTGTATAGATAGGCATATTCGCTTTCGGTGCGATGGTAGATTGCTGCTGTGTTCATAAAAACCTCCGTAGTTATTCGATTGCTTTTTCAGTGTCATTATCGAAAAAGCGAGCTTTGTTTAAATTAAAGGCTAATTCAATTTGTTCACCCGGATTGTGGAAATCTCGTGCATCTACTTTAGAAATAAATTCTGTATCACCAATCGTTGAATACAGCATGGATTCATATCCAAGCAGTTCACTGACAACCACCGTGGCTGAAACCACCGAATTTTCATAGGCTTCTAAAGCAACCTCTTCAGCGGTGATATCTTCTGGACGTATTCCGAAAGTCAAAGTTTTTCCTTCATAGCCCTGTGCCGCCAAGATTTTCGCCTGTCCTTCTGGTAAAGGCAAGTCTAGGCCTTTATGATTTGAGATGCGACCGTTTTTGAAAGTGACCTCAAAGAAGTTCATGGCTGGGCTACCCATGAAGCCAGCGACAAATTTATTTGCGGGTCTATTGTACAATTCTTGCGGTGAGCCGACCTGCTGAATCACTCCTTGATTCATAATTACGATACGATCTGCCAGCGTCATGGCTTCAGTTTGATCGTGAGTCACGTAAATTGTGGTAGAGCCAAGGTTTTGATGAATTTTAGCAATTTCTGCTCGCATTTGAACCCGTAGCTTTGCATCCAAATTTGATAAAGGTTCGTCCATCAAAAAGACCTTCGCATCACGAACGATTGCTCGTCCCATCGCGACCCGTTGCCGTTGTCCACCTGACATATCGGCTGGTTTTCGATCCAATAGTTCTGTTAGACCTAAAATTTCCGCGGCATTCTCTACACGTTTTTTGATCTCTTCTTTCGGATATTTGCGTAATTTCAATCCAAAGGCCATGTTTTCGAAAACCGTCATATGAGGATATAAGGCATAGTTTTGAAAAACCATGGCGATATCGCGATCCTTTGGTGGCGTATCGTTCATTCGAATGCCATCAATTTCAAAGTCACCTTCAGTAATATCTTCTAGGCCGGCGATCATTCTTAACGTAGTGGATTTTCCACAGCCGGAAGGACCGACGAAGACAATGAATTCACGATTTTCAATTTTGAGATTAAAATCTTTCACGGAATAGCTATTGTTGTTGGGATACTTTTTGTTTATGTGCTTCAGATTCAGTTCGACCATATTGATACTCCCTTTTACTCATAGATTATTGTGGTGTAATTATCACATATTGCGCAATCGGTTGCAATAAATATATTTATATCTTTAATAATTGAATTGTTTCTTTTGGTAAGTATTTTGTTATAGGAAGCCTTTATTATTGGTTTTTCGCTCTTTTCATATAGAGAAAATGAGAAATGATTTATCATTTTGTATAGTTTAATTTAAAAAAATAAAATAATTTAAGCGCTTCCTCTTGCAATTTAGCGCAATCGGTTGCATAATGTGTTTTGTAGCAAAAATTCAATTTATGCAGGAGGAAGCAGAATGAAGAGCAATTTGAAAAAGTATTTATTATCAGGGGTGATGTTAGGAGCAGCAGCCTTAACATTGGCGGCATGCGGGTCAGGCTCTGACGATAAGAAAGCATCCGGCTCATCTGATAAAACAGATGTCACGTTATGGATTACCACGGATTCAAAAAAATTCTACACAAAAGTTTTAGAGGCTTTCGAGAAGGAAAATCCAGATATCAATGTGAAGGTCGTTGAAACAGAAGATGCGAAAGCACAGGAAAATGTGAAAAAGGATCCTTCCTCCGCCGCAGATGTTTTTGCGCTCCCTCATGATCAATTAGGACAATTAGTTGATTCAGGAGTCATTCAGGAGATTCCCGAAAAATATGCAGATGAGATCAAGTCAGATCAATCAGAAACGGCATTGGTTGGCGCGACTTACAAAGATAAAGTGTATGCGTTCCCATACGGTATTGAATCGCAAGTTCTGTATTATAACAAAAAAATGTTAAGTGAAGACCAAGTCAGCTCTTATGAGAACATCACTAAAAACGCGACATTTGGTGCGAATTTGAAGGCTGTCGATGCTTATAAAATCGGACCATTATTTATGTCAGTCGGTGACAAGCTGTTCGGTGATACTGGAGAAGATGTGAAAGGCACGGATTGGAACAATCCTGCTGGGGTTTCAGTCTTACAATGGATTGCTGATCAGAAAGATAATTCTGGCTTTGTAAATGTCGGGGACGATTATATTTCACAATTTGAGAATGAGAAGATTGCAGCCTTCGAATCTGGTCCTTGGGATAAAGAAAAAGCCATCGAAGCAGTTGGAGAAGATAATTTAGGGATTGCAGTTTATCCAAAAATGACTATCGGCGGCAATGAGGTTCAACAAAAAGCCTTTTTGGGTGTGAAGCTGTATGCAGTAAACCAAGCACCAGCTGATGGCGATTCGAAGAAAATCGCTGCAGATTATAAGCTTGCTTCTTATTTATCTAGCGAAGCCGTGCAAGAAGCACAATTTAAAGATGAAACAAGAAACATTATTCCGTCGAACACAACGATTCAAGAAGCCGATTATGTGACGAATGATGAATTAGCGAATGCGGTCGTTACCATGAGTGGTTCGGATTACTCCGTCGTTATGCCGAAGATTCCTGAAATGACGAATTTCTGGACAGCCTCAGCTGCTGTTTTAAGCGATACTTATAATGGAAAAATCAAGCCAGATCAATACCAAGCGAAGCTGGATCAGTTAGTGAAGGATATCTCTGGTGATAAGTAAGATTTAGTAGATGTCGGGGCAAAAGAAATCATTTTTTTGCTCCGAAATCTTTTTGTATCGTTGACCAACTTATTTTAAAAAAAGGGAGGTTTTGTCGATGGAAATAGCCGGGACTTACGGCGAAGAATTTTCGATGAAACAAGTGTTCAAAGAAGGTGATCTCAAAACAAAGCTGTCGTTTGTGATTATGGGATTCAGTAATCTACTAAATAAGCAGTTCTTCAAAGGATTTTTATTTTTATTCGCTGAAATTATCTTTATTATCGCCTGTATGTATCAGATTGTTCCTGGAATTATTGGCTTGATAACTTTAGGAACGAAAACGCAAGGAATGCAGTGGCAGACGATTGATGGAATAAAGATGAAGGTTTCTGTTGAAGGCGACAATTCCATGTTATTGATGATTTATGGATTAGCAGCTATTATTTTTTGTGGAATATTTTTCTATATCTATTGGTGCAGCTTAAAGAGTAATCGTAAATTATTCGTCTTGAACAAGGAACATAAGAAGATTCCGAGCTTTAGGGAGGATCTGAAGACACTGACTAATGGGCGTTTCCATATGACGCTGATGGTCATACCATTGATCGGTGTACTGTTGTTTACGATTTTACCTTTGGTTTATATGATCGCTTTGGCTTTTACCAATTACGATCATAATCACTTGCCGCCTGGACATTTATTTGACTGGGTCGGATTCGCGAATTTTAGAAATATTTTGACAGGACGTATGGCCGAGACGTTTATGCCGTTACTGTCTTGGACACTAATCTGGGCCGTGGCAGCGACAGCAACCAATTTCTTCTTTGGGATTTTGTTAGCATTATTGATCAACACCAAAGGCTTACGTGGAAAAAAGATCTTTCGGACAATTTTCGTCATTACGATGGCGGTACCGCAATTTGTTTCTTTGCTGATTATGCGTAATTTATTGGCCGATTGGGGACCAGTGAATGCGCTGCTAGAGAGGTGGGGCTTGATTTCAAATGCGCTGCCATTTCTAAGTGATGGTACTTGGGCCAAATTTTCAATTATTTTTGTCAATATGTGGGTCGGGATTCCGGTAACGATGTTGATTGCGACTGGAATCATTATGAATCTGCCAACTGAGCAGATTGAAGCAGCTGAGATTGACGGCGCCAACAAATTCCAAATTTTTCGTTCGATTACGTTTCCGCAAATACTGTTGATTATGACACCAAATTTGATCCAGCAATTTATTGGCAACATCAATAATTTTAATGTGATCTATCTATTAACAGAGGGCAAACCGAACAATTCTGCTTTGTATCAAGCAGGCGATACCGATTTGCTGGTTACTTGGCTCTACAAGCTGACGGTCATCGCTAGCGACTATAATTTGGCTAGTGTTATCGGGATCATTATCTTTGTGTTGAGTGCGGTATTTAGCTTGTTGGCCTATACGCGCTCGAAATCTTATGAAGGAGGTCTGCAATAATGAAAAAGCAAAAACGCCGTACCTTAACGTTTGTTTATGTCTTGCTGATCATTCTTTCAGTGATTTGGCTATTTCCAATTTTATGGGTTGTCCTAACCAGCTTTCGTGGGGAAGGAGCCATGTCGGTCAATTACATTATTCCAAAAACCTTCACGTTAGAAAATTACAAAATGTTGTTCACCAATAGTTCGTATCCCTTTGCCCGCTGGTTTATGAATACACTGATTGTCGCCATCGCTACGTGTCTTATTTCAACCTTTATTACGGTAGCCATCGCGTATTCTGTTTCTCGAATCAAGTTTAAGTTTCGCAACCGTTTCTTGAAATTAGCGTTAGTTTTGAATATGTTTCCGGCCTTCATGAGCATGATCGCTGTGTATTATATTCTCAAAGCGATGGAGCTTGATGGGACGCTGGTTGCATTAGTCATTGTCTATTCCGCTGGAGCCGCGTTAGGTTTTTATATTGCCAAAGGCTTTTTCGATACGATTCCGTATTCATTAGATGAATCGGCGATGATTGATGGCGCTACGAAAAAAGATATTTTCCTTAAGATCACATTGCCGCTGTCTAAGCCGATCATAGTGTATACGGCCTTAATGACGTTTATGATTCCGTGGATGGATTTTATTTTTGCTCAAGTGATTCTGGGACAGCAAAAACAGAAATATACCGTAGCGATCGGATTATTCACGATGCTGCAGCCAGATAAAATTAATCACTGGTTTATGCCTTTTACAGCGGGGTGTGTAATTATTGCGATCCCGATTACGTTGTTGTTTATGGTGATGCAAAAGTATTATGTTGAAGGGATTACTGCTGGTGGCGTTAAAGGCTAATAAGGGATTGAAAACAGAAACGAGTGAACTTCGTTTCTGTTTTTTTGTTGAGGAACGAGATTGAACTATCGAAGCCAAGTTTTTGGTATACTGGACTAGAGCGATTTAGACTAGGAGGGTTCCGATGGACAGCAGAAAGACATTCAATCAGGATATGTGCTCGTGGATCAATGTAGATAGCACGCAAGCCCACGAAGTAAAGAAATTGCGAGAGGATTTCGCCATCAGTGATGAGATGCTGACCTATGCGCTGGATGATAATGAACGTGCGCGGGCAGAATATGATCCGATGGAAAAAGCTTTGCTGCTGATTTTCAACGTGCCGAACTTGCTGAAGAAGGACAATCATTATGAAACGAGTCCAATGGCGTTTGTTTTGAAGGATCATTATTTCTTTTCTTTTGTAAACGAGCGGACGGCTTATGTGGAGAATGTTATCGAGAATTTATTGACAAATGAGCCGAATCAAAGTACCGCGAGTTTGTTGTTTCATACGCTCTTTTTAATTTCTGATTATTATTTTCCGTTAGTTGAGGAAGTCGATAGCCAACGGATTCAGTTGAATAAGAAATTGCGGGAAAAAACAACGAATAAAAATCTTTTGGCACTGTCTGATTTGGAGATTGGGTTAGTCTACTTAGTGACGGCCACGAAGCAAAATGCGGTACTTTTAGAACAGGTCAAGGCTCAGGCTGTTTTTTCAAGCTTTTCAGATAAGGAAAAAGAAGAGCTGGACGATGCCTTAATCGAAGCGAAGCAGGCAGTCGAGATGACCAAACTATCGAGTGAGATCTTGGATCAGTTATCCGGCACCTACAATAATTTATTGAACAATAATCTGAATGACACGATGAAAATCTTGACGATCTGGTCATTGCTATTAACGATCCCGACGATCGTGACTGGTTTTTTTGGGATGAATATGCCGCTGCCTTTTACGCATTCCGAAATTGGGTGGGTGATTACAGTAGTGATCAGCTTGGGCTTATCCGCGTGGTTGATTTTGATTTTATGGCGCAGAATACGCTAAAAGCGAAGCAGGCTCAAATGAGTTGCTTCGCTTTTTTCTATTATAGATTATAGAATGAAGGTTTCGATGACTTCAGCCACAGCGCTTTGTTCATGATCTGCAACGGTTGTATGCTGCGCCGCGTCTTTTACAGCGGGAACGGCATTCGCGACCGCAATCCCTAATTCGGCTTCGTGAATCATAGCTAGATCGTTAATATTGTCTCCAATGGCGATGGTTTCATTCATTGGGATACTTAAATGATCTGCTAATGTTCGCAATGCTGCGCCTTTATTGACGCCCTTTGGATTGAATTCGATATAACGGTTAGAGGAATAACTAATCTCCAATACATCGTGCAGCTCTTTAGGCATTTCCTGCTCTAATTGTTCTAAATAGCTGCGGTCCAAATTTTGAAACAAAGCTTTGTAACATACTTGGTCTTTTAAAAAGTGAATATCATCATCGAATCTTTTTTCATGAGGAATCGTCGTTAAGTAGGCATCTTCCTCAGGATTACTATGATAGACATAGGTTTGATCAAACGTGTAAAGATGGATCGCCACCTCATAGTTGGAGCCAAATTCAAACAAGCGTGACAGAATGTCGTAGGACATAGGGAAATCCTTGATAATGGTAGGTCCTTGGTTTTCCACCACAACACCGCCATTAAAACCGATCATATAGTGATTGGCTTTGTTTGCAGCATCCAATTCTTCCAAGGTTTGTTTAATCGAGTAAAAACCGCGTCCTGTGGCCGGTGCGAATACCAAGCCTTGCGCTTCTGCCATTTTTATTGTTTCCTGCGTTCTTTTTGAAACGTGTCGACCTTTGTCTAACAAGGTTTCATCCAAGTCACAAGCAATCAATCGATACATAGAGGAGCCTCCTTCAATTTATATAGTCCTCATTATAGCAAAAACCGAGTGTTCCCACTCGGTTTTCTGTTTGTCACTTTTAATTGGAATGAAATTTTCGATTGTAAAAACTCAAGCTGGTGGTCATCATCCATGCGGCGAGTAGGCCTAGCAAACTGCCGATCACAATGCCGAGAAAACGGAACTGGATCAAGGTGTAGAGATATTGCTGCTTCACCAGCATGGAGAGCATCAATGACATCGGGGTGGTAAAGAATTGCGCGATCGCGTAGTTACGTTTCACGAAATATTCCACCGTTACAAACAGGGCCGTAATCATTAACAATGTTTCAAAAACCGATAAAGGCAGATTCAGCAGGAATGCGGCAATGGCCAACCCAATGATCGTACCGAAAATGCGTTGGATATTGCGATGCGCCATTGCCCGCAGGTTATCTCCTTGTAAGATGGAGGCGCAGGAAACGACTAGCCAGTAAGGGTTCTTCAATTGCAGCCCCATGCTCAGATAGACGGCAAAAAATAAGATACCGCTATATAAAAGGCTATCAATGACCACTGCTGGATCTTCATTAATCCGTTCCTTTAGGGTCTTTTTTACTTGATTTACAGGGAAGGAATCCTTCTCGACGAAATGCATGATAAAAGCACCAAGCAAGGAAAAGAGTACGCCGATAAAGAAGTAGCTGCTCATTACTGGGATTTTAGCTAAGGGAACATTGGTGCTGACGCCCATTGCCGTGACCATGACAATAAAAAATGGGCCTGGTTTAGCAATGCCGTATAGCCGGAAGAAAAAACGTCCTAAAAACCCAACCATAGCCACCACGATTGGTGCGGTCCAGACAGCGTGCGTCGAGAGCATGCCAAGAAAATTGGCGGCAGTCAAAAAAGTACCTACTATTGTTAAACGTAACATCAATTGTTTTAACGGAAGTCTTTGATAATAGAGAAAGGTGAAAATACCTAAAGAGCCGTAGCTAGAGATGGCTAGCTGGTGGGATAAATAGCCGGTGAATAAAACACTGATCATACAAAGGCCGGCACCGATCAGACGAACAGGTGATTCCTTTGGTTTGTTGTAATGAATCAATTCTTTAAAAAAGGATTGTTCCATCCTATCACTTCCTTTTGTAGTAATATCTTTGCGGATTCGAACTATGTATTATTCTGTTGCTGTCATGCAAGGTGTAAAACGGCGTCCATCTATAGGTTAGCATACAAACTAAAGAAAACTCAATAGAAAGTTTCTGAAAATGAATAGAAATAGGTCTAAAGCGGTTGACAATTCGAAACGCAGCTTGTATACTAGTAGAGTTGAGAAATGAAAGCAGAAGCACCCGCTTCTCGCCTTACGCGAACATCTCGCTGGGCTAGATAGTTAATGACGAGTCAGATGATGAGTCAAACTACGTGCGGGTTCGTAAAGAACTCGTTTTTTTATTCGCTTTTTTTCTCTCAAAAAATTTGGAGGTGAATGACCATAGCAAAGGATATGATGGTTAACGACGGCATTCGTGCACGTGAAGTACGTTTGATCGGACAAGACGGCGAACAATTAGGTGTGAAATCGAAAGTAGAAGCCCTAAAAATTGCTGAACAAGCAAACCTTGATGTAGTCCTAGTAGCACCTGGTGCAAAACCACCGGTTGCCCGTATCATGGATTATGGGAAGTATCGCTTCGAACAACAGAAAAAAGAACGTGAAGCGCGTAAGAAACAAAAAGTGATTAACGTTAAAGAAGTTCGTTTGAGCCCAACTATCGACGTGAACGATTTTAATACAAAACTTCGTAATGCACGTAAATTCTTGGAAAAAGGCGACAAAGTGAAAGCTTCGATCCGTTTCAAGGGCCGTGCCATTACCCACAAAGATATTGGTCAAAAAGTTCTTGATCGCTTAGCTGAAGAAACTGCCGATATTGCGACAGTGGAACAAAAAGCGAAGATGGACGGACGTAGCATGTTCTTAGTGCTTGCACCGAAAGAGAAGAAAGACTAGCAATAAGTTTGAGAATGCTTCTTTGACTCTAGTTGAAGAGTATGCGAAATGAAAAGTAGGAGGAATTTTAGTCATGCCAAAACAAAAAACACATCGCGGTTTAGCAAAACGTGTAAAACGCACAGGTAACGGCGGTTTAAAACGTTTCCGCGCATTTACAAGTCACCGTTTCCACGGAAAAACGAAAAAACAACGTCGTCAATTACGTAAAGCGTCTATGGTATCAAAAGGCGATTACAAACGTATCCGCCAACAATTGGCACGCATGAAATAATTGCGCACCCGCTTTACAACTTTAAAAATTCAATGATTTATATTTATTAGGAGGAATTAAACATGGCACGTGTTAAAGGTGGAACAGTAACTCGTAAACGTCGTAAAAAGACACTAAAACTAGCTAAAGGTTACTACGGTTCTAAACACACTCTATTTAAAACAGCTAAAGAACAAGTAATGAATTCATACAACTACGCATATCGCGATCGTCGCCAAAAGAAACGCGACTTCCGTAAATTATGGATTGCACGTATCAACGCTGCAGCTCGTATGAATGGCTTGAGCTACTCAAAATTAATGCACGGTCTTAAAGTTGCCGGTATCGAAATCAACCGCAAAATGTTAGCTGACTTAGCAGTTAACGATGCAGCTGCTTTCACAGCACTAGCTGACCAAGCAAAAGATTCATTAGCTAAATAAGCTTATAAACGTTGATAAATCAACGTTAACCCCGCCTTTATTGAGCGGGGTTTTTCTTTTGACCCAGAGATTGACCCAGATTTTTACCATTCTTCATATAATTTCCGAAAATATCGGCAGTTTCTTCTTTGCCTTCTTTTGTTACATGGGCATATACGTTCATCGTTGTTTTGATGTTACTGTGACCTAATCTAGCTTGTACTTGCTTCATGCTTGCACCAGCTTCAAACAATAAACTACAGTGCGTATGTCTAAACCCATGCGGCGTTATCCGTTTCAGTCCTTTATGATGATTATAGAAGGTTTTCAACCATGTTTGAGGCGTTCTAGGGTAGATATATCCATTATCCTCAATTTTTGAGAAAACAAGCTGATTGACTGATGGCATAATGTTTAGCTTCCTTAATTCCTCTTTTTGTTTGATACGCCAAAACTTTAGTAACTCTATCGTTGAGCTATCTAAACTAATGGTTCGATTACTTGCCTTTGTTTTAGGTTGTTGAATCAATAAAGTACCATTTTTACCAGTAGCAAGGGTTTTATCAATAGTGATTGTTTGATTACTAAAGTTAATATCACGCCAAGTTAATGCCAAGGCTTCACCTTTACGTAATCCAGTATATGCGAGTACAGAGAACAGGGTATAACGTTTTGCTGGGAAATTATCTTTCATCTTTTCCAAAAAATCGAGCAGCTCATCTCTATCGTAAAAATTTTCTTCTTCAATATCGGTTGCGTTGCTACTGACTGATGGTATTTCAATTCTTTCAATGGGGTTTGTTTTGATCTCATCAATTGAAACGGCATACTTGAAAATCATACCAGCATAATTAATGTACCGTTGGTATCTATTAGGCTGCTCAGCCGCCCATTGGTTCGCTTGTTTTTGACAAGCAGTGACTGAGATTTTTTTTATCTTATAGCTCCCAAAAGCTGGTAGAACATGCTTATCAAAAGCTATACGAGTGTTCCAGTACGTGCTTTCTTTGACCTTGTGCTTGTACACTAATTCAAACCAATCATCAAATACCTCTTGATAACTTCGATTTGTAGGGCGCTTGTTGATTCCACCCTCAGCAATTTCAACATCTAGTCTTAATAGAGCTAATTTAGCTTCTTTGATTGATGAAAAACCTCGACGTGTCGTTTCTTTCTGTTTTCCAGTTAACGGGTCAACCCCTAGATATTTTTTGAACATATAGGCGGTTGAACCGTCTTTTTTTGTGTATTTTTTTATCTGTGTTGCCATTGTGTTTTCCTCCCAGTACCTAACGTGGGGCGATGGGTATGTATGGAGGGTGCAGCTATATCTCAACACAGAAAGTGAGTAAGTATTTTGGAAATCAGTGTCGGTTTAATTCACTAGGATTAATTATTTTATCTTCGTATTCCGATACCTCAGAAGTTGAAATATCGTATATGAATTCAAGCTTTCTTTTTGAATGCTTTTGATTGATTTCCCATAATATCTTAAAGTAAGCCACTGATGCCTTTTTGAAAAGTTCAATTTGTATTATTTTGTCTTTGATCAAATCAAAAATTATTTTTGTAATAATTTTTATGTTCTTATCAGGTTGTTTAGAAGTGTCACTTTCAAAGATGTTTTTATCTGGAAAACTCGTAAATTCAGGAGGGTCATCTACTGATTCTAAAAATTCTTCTGTTTTCTCTTTTGTGAAAAAAGTTGTCTCTGCTATCGCCATAGCTCCTTTATCATATCTGTTATCAAAAGAGAAGCCTGTGATATTGATTTGAAGTAGCGAGTAACGTATCTTGCTACCAATTTTCTTACCAAATAGAAACGTGTATTTATTAAAGTCATCGTTATACCAATAAGTTTGAATGAAATATTTTGATTTTTCCTGTTTAAACTCTAGCAGTTCGTCCAAAGATATACCAAAAAAATCGCATAAAGTATCTATTGTTTCGATTTTTAACCCTTTTACAGTTTCAGGATTATTCACTAAAGGGGTTAAGGTGCTCCTTGCAATACCAGTAGCATCACTTACTTCACTAATATTTAAATTATATTCTTTTAGCAAGTCTTCTAATTTTATTAAAATCATTTCTGCTATCTCTTTTCCTTTTTTTTCTATCATTATACATTGTTGTTGTTGTTTTGTGAAGCGTTATCGAATCACTAATATTGATTTTGAAACGCTACTCTAATTAATAGAAATATTGTTGTTGACTCGCTACGTTTTTGTATGTATTATAATTGTATCGATAACGCTACAATTGAAATCGGAGCGTTATCGGTGATTTAGGAGGTGAGTAAATGAAAGCCAATCAAGAAATATGCGATCGTATTTTTATGAATCGATTACGAAATTGGGAAGTGGCGGAAAAACTTGAGTTGTCTGATAGTCGTTTTTGTGTTTGGTTACGAACACCATTGAGCAAGGACCGGAAACACCGTGTAGAAAAAGCAATCGATGAATTGTTAGCAGAACGAAAGGAGGGCTAAGTGATGCAGGAATTAGTATTTATTGAATCGGAAGACTTGAATTGTGAACCATTCACTACTGATGAGGTCATAGCGGAGTTTTCCGGAAATAGTCGTGATAGCGTCACACGGCTAATTAGAAACTATCAAGATGATCTAAAAGAGTTTGGGAAGCTCGGATTTGAAATCCGACCTATGCCAAGCGGTCAAAAAGCAAAAGTATTCCATCTCAATCAGCAGCAAGCAACTTTGCTGATAACTTACCTTGATAACACAGAGCCAGTTCGATTGTTTAAAAAAGAGTTAGTTAAACAATTCTTCGCAATGGAATTTGAGTTGAACGCTAGACGTTTGGAACGATCAAACGGCAAGATTAAACGGATCAAATTAACTGATGCAATCAAGCAGGCAGGGTTCAGCGTTCATTTTTACAAACACTTCACTGATTTAGTCTACAAAAAGGCGTTAGGCTTCAATGCTAAACAGTTACGTGAGGCAAGAGGAGCAAAACCAAAAGCTACACCGCTAGATTTTCTCACTACTAAAGAACAGGCGGCAGTCAATCAGATCGAGGAGTTAACAACAGGTCTAATCTTGTTAGGTCGCTCATATGATGATATTAAGCTGATTCTAAATGTTGGGGTAGTTATCTATCAGACGACACTCAAAATACCTGAGAAGGCTCATTAGGCGGGTGATCGTATGAAATTAAGTATTGATGAACTAGATTTATCACCAGCCATCTTAGAGATGGTCAAAGAAGCCGCTGCAGAAGAAGGCAAGCAACAGGCGATTATTTTTATTGATGAGTATAAGAAGAAGCTAGAACAGCCTGTAGCGATGAATTACACGCAGGCGGCTAAATATCTGTCAACGAGTTACAACACGCTTAAAAAGCTCATTAACAGTGGCTTAATTAAAGTAATTTTGGTTGATGGATACGAACGCATCAGCAAAGAAGAAGCTGATCGATTTTTAAGAGACAATGCAAAATAATTCCTAGCGTGGGGCGAAGGAACACTCCTTAAATCGAGAGCACATAAGTTGAAATGTCACTAAGTCAATCGTTAGTCACTAAAGTTAATCGTTCATAAAACGAACGAATTGTAATTGTCCAAAAAAATGGACGAATTGAATTGTGCACCAAATGCACGAATAGATTTTGCACTAAATGCAAAAATAGGAGGAATGTACCGATGGAAATTATTTATCCGCCGTTGGTGGAACAATCGTATCAATTTATTACACAACAGGGAATTAAGGTATCTAAAGCAGAAGTGTATCAAATGATGGTTCAAGAAGGAATGCTGACACAAACAGGCGAGCCGACTAAGAAGGCATTGGAGCAAGGGATTGTCACAGAATACAAGCAGCAACATCGCACCTTGAAAGAATTTAAGCAAGCGTATCCGATATTCAAAGGGTATCCAGTCAAAGAGTTTACGCAACAAGATGGTATTTGGTATGTGTCTCAAGATGTGATTGCAGATATTCAAGCGATTCTTGATGCGAACAATTGTGACGTTGACATCTTCAATCAGATCAACACGTATTTCAATTTCAGAAACTACGATAATCCGCACGGAAGTATTGCAGAAATTAAAGGTGTTTATCATCCGTTGTACACGCCTTATGATGATTCAATGTTCCAGTTTGTTAATGGACAAGTAGCAATCCCAAAAGAAGTCATGGCGGATATTATCCAGCGATGCGATGAAGGCAAGCTAGATGTTGATAGAGATACCGTAGAAGGCTTTAAGCACTTGTTAGCACAAATGGAACAGGAGCAATGATTATGATGCAGGACAAAAGAAAAAAGCCAATATCACCAATCGCCGTCCAAAGCAGTGTGATAAAGGCAATTAACGTAGGCAAATAGCCTGTATTCTTTTGTCCTTCAATTATAGCACATCTATTTATTGGAGGAAATTACTATGAAAAAAAGAACTAATTTAGTAATAGGAAGTATTTTAATCGGCTGGATTCTCAGCTTGTTACCGTTGATAGCAAAATTATTTATTTTTACTGGTTTAGCAGTCTATCTGTTCTTTGGATACGACGAATGGGCCTATAACCGTGATCACAAACAATCTGCTGGAGGTGCTGAGTGATGCATATTTTAGATGTAGGGACTCCCTATAACAATAATCTGAACGATTTCTTTCTACACAATAGAATGGCTCATAGTGGCTTGACTCAAGCCGTCATTCAACGAGTCTGTTTGGATCAGGGGATAGATTGGCATGAAGTAGATATTATGCTTGCTTTAGAAGTCGGTACAAGGATATTGAGTGAGTTAAAGCAAAACAATCGCATCACCTATACAGAAAAAGAACTTGTTACTATTCAAAAATATGAGAAACAAATTTCTTCATGTAAAGAGACGGTGACTGCAAATGTTTAAAGCCGGCGATGTTTGTAAAGTAAAGAAATCAAAATATCTTGCACCAGGATCACTTGTAAAAATATTGCTAGAGCTTCAAACAGACATTTATCTATGTGGCAACGAATCAGGTAACACGATTGTAGTTGCTGAAAATTTAGAATCGTTGGAGGTTGTAGCATGAAAAAACAACAAAATGAACATGTTATGTCGTTAGCTGAATATTCCGGCGAAGAATGTGCAGAATCAATTAAAGAGCTATACGCACAAGCGATGACGGCAAATCAGGAAGAACGTAAAGAAATAGCAAATTGTTTGCGCGAAGAAGCGGACAAACAAATTAAGGATACTGTACGTATTACTTTAATCAAGATTGCTGAACAAATCGAATCAATGGAGGTGTCCGAGTGATTTATATAGGAAACGCATCGCCTTCGGATTTGAAAGAGCCATTAAAACTACCTTTGCTGGACTTTTTTAGCAAGTACAAACCGCAAACGGTGAAAGTCACTGATGATAAAGAACAAATGATCGCATACAAGAAATATTCGGCACTAGGTTTCATTAGTGGTGAAATGAGTGAGCTTAAACGCACGAATAAGAATCTTATCCGACGTGATGCACTTATTCTTGATCTTGACGATATAGGCGACATCACAGAAAACGACTTAAAACAGAAGATACACAACATCTTTTATGAAGTTGATTATGTGCTCTATCCATCGGTCAGTAATGGAGTGAAAGGCGTGCGTTATCGGTTAGTATTGCCAATAACTGAACCAGTGGAAGAACAGGATTATAAACTACTTATCCGTTTTGTGACACATAAGATATTAGCAGACATTATTAAGAAGCCGGATGCTAGTAATGAAACGTGGAGTCAGCTTATGCTATTACCGATTGTGACGCAGTACAACCCGAGAGAGAGCCTGATTACTGTTTTTAAAGGGAAACAGCGATTCCCAACAGCAGACGGTTTGGCAAGTGCTAAGGCGTGGGAGAGAAACAATAAAACTACGGTTCGGCGGAATCAACAACGTGCAAACAATTACATGGGTGGTCGCGCTTCTTATTTAAATAATATGTTTGCTGAAGTGTACGGCGGCTGTGATGAAGGTGGTCGGAACAACCGTATCGCATTTTTAACAAAAAAGTTTGTTCGCCAGGGGGTGAAACCATCACTCATGCTTGAGGTGGCGTTAACAGCAAATATGTATTTTCAGCCGCCACTATCAGAAAAAGAAGTAAAAGACACCGTAACAAGTGTTTGTAAAACGATTTTAGGCATGAGGGAGTGAACGCCAATTGGATTTGGAAGAATTAGACAAAATACAATTAGAGCAGCGTGGAGTGACTAAAGGAGAGTTGGAGCCATTTCATATTGGAATAAAAATGAAAGAAATTTTGGAACAAGCCCATACGATGGGAATTGAAGCCGGTGGAGACTTTTTAGTAAAAGCAGTTGAAGAAATTAACGAAAAAACACCAGATTGGTATTGGTGTGTTGCGGAAGTAGGCGACAAGGAGCTTAGTTATTATGATAGTTTCGATCATGAAAAAATGGGTGATGAATTAATCAAGAAGTATCATCTTGTACGATTTCCTAAGCTGTTAGAGGGAGCGGTTTACGATTCCAGCCGTGGTTATTGGCGGTATTTTGGGAAAAATGAAATGAAAACTTTTGCTGAGAAAGAAACACTTGAGACGTTACAAGCATGGGGTTTTTATAATCAAAAATACATCCCATCAACACGTACCTATGTTTGGCAGAAAACTTATAATAAAAATTATCCCGATTCTACGCCTTTTGAAACAAGCAAGCCTGAGTTAGTTGTTTTCAAAAATGGTACTTACAACATTTTAAATGATACGATGCGGCCAAATGACCCGAACGATTATATTTTGAACGCTTATAACTACGATTTGGATATGAGCAAACGAGCCACACCGAAAACCATTGCACTATTTAGAGGCTTAGTGGGTGAAAACGCATTGTTTCTTATGCAGTATATCGGTTATATCTTTTATCGAAGTCATGCGCCCGCGCAAGAAATGCTCTTCTTAAAAGGAAAAGGTGGGGAAGGGAAAAGTACTTTCATTGGCTATATTATGAATCACATTCTAGGAAATGATAACTATTCCGTTGTGACGCCGCAGGATTTATCAAATGATCGTTTTCAAGTCGTCGAATTGTTAGGGAAGTCGGCAAATATCAGCGCAGATATTAAAGATGATTATATTGAGGATTCAAGTATTATCAAACGACTGACCGGAAATGACCGAGTCTATGCGCAATTTAAAGGCATCCAAGGGTTTCAGATTTTGAGTTATGCCAAAATGATTTTTAGTGCAAACAAATTGCCAAAGTTTCGGGATCAATCAGAGGGGTTTTCTGACCGCTTGGCAGTTGTGCCATTCATTAACGGCAATCAGCGTATAGAGGGTGCGACTTTTTGGCAACAGCATGATATGGACAAGGTAGAAGAGGAATCAGCAGCATTCGTTTATGCGTGCATTCAAGAGTTTAGAAAAATATTCGATGGCAAAAAAGCACAATTCACTAAATCTGAAAGTATGGAAAGGGAAAAAAGTAAGTGGCTTTTGGATAATGACCATATTGCCGAATTTGTCATTGAATCAACAGAAATAGATTTAAGCGATCCAAGAGGTGAAATTGCGACAACTGTTCAAAAAGAGTATACCCAATTTTGTAGAGATAACGGTTATCGAGTAAAAAATCCGCAAGCGATGCGTGATTATTTAGAATCGATAGGAGTTCCTAAAATAAAAAGTCGTCAGGGGTTTTCTGATGGCGGTAGCAGTCAGTGGCGTTATCAAGGGTTAAGGCTTACCATTTCTTATATTGCACAATTTGATTTTAATTCTGAGTAGTGTTCCAAAAGTTCCAAGGTGTTCCATCAGCGTTCCATAAAAAACATTGATATACCGCGCTTGTTCCAAAAGTTCCATAAATCTTCTATTTCTTTAAGGATGAAATAAAAAAAGAAGAAAAAAGTAAATATATAAAGGATATAGTGAAAAACATGGAACATTGGAACATTGGCTTCATATCAACGTTTATAGCATGGAACGGCATGGCACACAATGGAACACTTGAAACGCCGAATAAAAAAAGAGAGGTGTAACAATGAAAGTAAAAATATTTTCTGATTGTAATAAAGAAATTTTAACGAATATTGTAAACGAGTTTCTGGACTATTGTGTAGCTGATGTAAAACATGTTCTGCAGTCAGAAACATTATTAAATAATTCAGAAACAAAAATCACTATTTCAATCTGGTATGAATATGAGGAGGATTGTTAACATGAACCAATTATCCATCATCGAAAGAGCAGTAGCTGAATTACTCCCCATTGGTGGGGAACGCAAAATCAATATTACGGATATCACTAAGCTAGTAGACCTAGACCGTCGCGAAGTCTATGCGGTTATTCAATCACTAAGAAGCAAAGGCGTGCCGATTGTAGCGACTCGTGGCAAAGAAGGCGGCATCTTTGTGGCTACCAATGAATCAGAACGCCTACAAGGCCTACATCCGCTGAGAATGCAGCATATGACTACAGAAGAAACGATCCGCAATATTGAGCAAGCAGATTTAGAATCATGGAAGAAATTGCTAGCATAAATAAAGCGTAACCAATGTTTCAATCTGGTATGAGTAAATTGTTAATGATTGTTAAGGTTCACAATAAAAACAGAATCAATTGAAATTGTAAGGGATACAGCTATTGAGCGAAGGAATTTATCTAAAGCTCAGCGAGTAGATATTGTTTTAAGAAGTGATGATTTGATTGGCAAAATTCGCAATCAAGCGAAAGAAAATCAAGGTACACGCAATGATTTAACTTCTAGGTCCTTGGACCCAAAAGTTAAACAATATAGCACTAGAAAAAAATTAGCTGATATTTCAGGGATAAGTGAGTCCACTATGAAACGAGTTATGAGAGCTAAAAAAGAAGATGAAGAACTTTATAAGAAAGTCGTATCTGGAGAGGTTAGTCCAAAAAAGTCCCAAAAAATTTGCGGTCAGCATCTGCAGGTCCGCACGATAAAAGTGGCCTGTAAACAAAAGTTTAGACGACATTGCTTTCTCCGTCGGGATCTGTTGAGCCCATCGGAGAAAGCAATAGAAATACGACCAGTTAGTTGCCTATAAATCGCAGGTTAGAGACATGCCCCAGCTTATAGATCAAATTGAATCGGCTGATTTAGAGGGATGGCGCACATCGCTGTAAGAGAATAACTAGCAAAAAAGTACGATAAGTATTGGTTTCTCTAATGATTTAGGCAAATTCTGCATCTATGGTAGCAAGTGCAACAATGAGATTGGTAAAAAAGTGGTGAATATTATGTCGAATGTTCGAACAGCAGAAAACTATTTTAGCATTGGTATCAAGCAGTTTAAAGAATTACTGAAGATCGATAAAACGGTGAGATTTCCATACACTTTTACTAGGAGCCGAACGCGTGGCGGAGAGAAAGAAATACTCCATCAAGAAGAAGTCGAAGTAATACTTAACGGGGAAACGAACTACATGTTTTTAGGCGGCCGTAGAATTCTTATAGAGACGACTCCTTGCAACTATGGTAATAAGCGCTACTGGTTTGGTTGTCCGATTTGTGAAGGGCGAACCACTAAGTTATTTCTTCATGGTGGAGCTTATGCAATTTGGAAATGCCGAAAATGTGCAAATTTGGTTTATCGTAGCCAGCAAGAAACAAAAGGCGATTTTTGGACGTGGTATGACAAAGCTCAAGCGATCGCTCGGGAATTGGATTCGGATTATTGGGAGGATGGATTTTCTTATTTGTGTTCATCTCCGCATATCTTATTCCCTAATAAGCCTAAGAATATGCATTGGAGTGTCTATGAAAAGAAGCGAAAGAAATTTTTAGAGTACGTAGCCCGAGGAAATAAAATCAATGCGGCGCAACTTGGGGCGATAGTCAATAAACATCGAATAAAGGAGTAGATGAAAATGGATAAAGTATACATCGATAATACCCAGTATAAAGAAGCGATAGAATTCCAAGTTATGGTAAAGTGAAACTGATCGTAAAAAAGGTTGCAACGGAGCACACAAAAAAAGTGTACAGGATTACTGGTGCAATAAGTATTAGTCCGTGTAACGCAGAACGCAACGTGCAGTTTTCCTCTAGGGATTTAGGCAGAAAATCGGAGTGAGTAGAAATGAATGAACGAACTATCACGCAATACCCAAAATTGAATATAAAAGAAGCCACTAAAGTAGGGGAACTGCTAGAATCCGACGTGTTCCTTTTCGGAAAAATGTTCACTATCGAATATGTGGCAAGCAATCTAGGCATAGGTGTTGTTCCGTTCTTTGTCTGTCCGGAGTGTCAGCAGCGGCGTAGAGACTTATACAAGGTGCGTAAAGAATGGAAGTGCTGTAAATGCCACGATCTAGTTTATCGGAGTCAGCAACGTTCTAAAAACGATGGGTGGTATTGGTTCAATCGTGCCATTGATCAAGCAAGAAAGATCGATGAAGATTTCCGATTTAACAGTTTCAGCGAGCTATTAAACCATCCGCTCATGTTCCCGATGTTCAAGCCTAAGTATATGAAGCAGTCAAAATACGACAATATCCGATTTTGGTATGACATGTACATGTTTCGTAGTATGAAAATTATGGCGGAAGATATGCGCAAAGGATTGGCAAGGATGAGGAGAGGAATTGGTATACAAGATAAGGACTAAAGGGATTAGATTTACAGTAATTTAACTGTTTGTTGATATTCAAATTTTAATGGTGTTGTAATCGTTTTATATAAAAGGTATAATTCCGTTGGTATGATCTTTTTGGTATGGGCGTTTGGAGGCGAGACTATGAACAAATTTCTGACATGATGTTGAGTAAAATCTATTCTTAGAGTTGCTAAGACCAAGTTTCGTTGTTTTATGAAACCAATAGTGAAGTATCTCACTATTAGACTAGTGAGAAAAGACGAGAGAGTACCATTAGTAAACTACCTTTTTAGACATACTGTGCGTTCAAACTACTAAATAAAAAGTATGGTAAATAATATGCAAAATATTGATTGGACATTTTTTTTGAAAACAATCCCGATAGCTTTTTCGGGTATTTATGTAACACTTTATGTATCAATAGTAGCTTTTTTGATAACGGTTGTTTTTTCAACTATTATATCTTTGATTCGTTTTTTCGATGTACCTATACTGAGCAAAATCTTAGGTGTTTTTATTTCATTTTTCAGAGCTACTCCTTTTATTGCGCAACTTTTCTTTTTATATTTTGGGTTGAGACAAATAATACCAATCTTTCAAGGACTATCGCCAACTTGGGTTTTGATAATGGCATTGATGTTAAATACCACAGCTTTTATGGCTGAGAATTTTCGAGCTGCTATTGAGGCGGTAGATATAGGACAATTTGAGGCCTCATTTGCTATGGGATTGACATATTTACAAACAATGAGAAGAATAATTTTGCCTCAGGCTTTTAAAATAGCTTTACCATCTATTGGGAATAACTTTGTGATGCTTTTTAAAGGAGCTTCTATGGGATTTACAATCGGTGTGATAGATATTTTATCCAAAGCGAAAGTTGAAGCTTCATTAACGGGAAATTGGTTTGAGGCCTATTTAGTAGCTATGCTAATCTACTGGGGAATCATATTAATTTTTGAGCAAATTCAAAAATTAATAGAGCGAAAGTTATCGAAAAGTTAAGGAGCACAACTATGATTGAATTAAGAAACCTTAGCAAAAAATTTGGCGAAAGAACTATTCTAAAGAATTTATCTATGAGAATTAATGAGGGTGAAACGATTTCTATTATAGGCCCCTCTGGTGCAGGTAAATCAACTTTTTTAAGGTGTATAAACCTGCTAGAGACACCCGATAGCCTTGAAATGGATATTGACAATTTATCAGTATCAGTTCCAGGCATCTCTAAGAAACAAACTTTAATGGTTCGCAGAAAAACTTCTATGGTTTTTCAACAATATAATCTATTCAAAAATAAGACAGCTATTGAAAATGTCATGGAGCCTTTAATTACTGTAAAAAATCTACAAAAAGAAGTTGCATATGATATTTCTTTGAAGGCATTAAAAAGCGTGGGAATGCAAGAGAAAATTAATTCGTTTCCGAAGCAGTTGTCCGGGGGACAACAACAAAGAGTTGGAATAGCTCGAGCAGCAGCAATTGAACCTAAAATAATGCTGTTTGATGAACCTACATCCTCGCTAGATCCGGAATCAATTCAAGGAATATTAGAGCTGATTAAAGAACAGCGCGACAAAGGGTATACAATGTTGATTGTAACGCATGAAATGAATTTCGCGAGACAGGTATCTGATAGAATATTTGTGATGGAAAATGGTTCGTTTATTGAATCTGGTAGCCCTGAAGAAATATTTAATAGATCAGATAATCCACGTATTAAAGAATTTTTAAAACAAGCAGATTAATGGGGGATTTAGAATGAAAAATTATAAAAAAATAGTAACTACAATTATCGTAGCTTTTACAATAGTATTTGTATTATCAGGTTGCCAAAAAAAAGATTCGAAGGAGTCTGATTCAACTGAAAAAAAGGATCCGCAAACAATTAAAGTCGCTATAAACAATAACGTTCCTCCATTTTCATATATGAAAAATGATAAAGTTGTTGGAGCAGAAGTAGATATTTGGAATTACATTGGAAAGAAACTAGATAAGAATATTGAATTTGATCCCGCTGGATTTGATGTATTGTTTGGTAAAATCGATAATAAGGAAGTAGATTTTTTATCTAGCTACTTGGCTATTAATCCAACAAGAAAGGAAAAGTATAATTTTACTGAACCTTATGCTCATGGTTTTATGAAATTACTTGTTTTGAATAAGACTAAAGATATTTCTGGTTTAGAAGATTGTGGTGGAAAAAAAGTTGCGGTTACTGCCACAAGTAACGCTAGGGAGTTCTTAGAACGGTACATTGAGGAAAAGAAAATTAACATTGAACCAGTCATTTTTGAAGATAAAGACACCGCCGCTGCAGCACTAAATAATGGTGACGTAGTTGGGTTCTTTGAAGGAGCAGGAACCAATATAGCATTGATTCAAAATAAAGTAGTGGATGGAAAATTTGTAGGCAAATCTGAAGATATCACTGATACAGCATTCTTATATAGAAAAGGTGACAAGGAGATGGATAAATTAGGAAAAGAAGTCTCTGATGTTATTATTGAAATGAAAAAAAATGGTGAATTGAGTAAAATTTATGAAAACTGGGTAGGTGTAGATATTACTGATCCTTCAGCAGATATGAGTTATATTTCTAAATAAATTGCATTGGCGGCCAGAGATTTGGCTGCCTTTTTTTATGAGAGGGAGTGATCGTAATGCAACCAAGAGAGAAAAGAAGACGAGTTGATTGTATGCTGCTTGCTTTAAGCACAAATGAGTACCGTCTGAACCGTTCTGCTGGGAAAATAGCACTAACGATCCCGAAGAAACGAGGCGCGCCGTACGGCAATAAGAACGCCATAGGGAACAAAGGTGGCGGAGCACCCATAGGAAATATAAACACAGAGAAGCATGGATTTTATACCAATTTTGGTTATCGATTCCAAATGATGAAAATAGAAGAATCGCTTATGGAAAGTGGCCAGTATAATGTTGAACTTGTTCGGGATATTGCGGAGAAAGTAAAAAGCGGTGAGGTTCGAATAAAGTTTGATTTTAGCCCAGGGGGATAATTCCCGGGGCGTGAATTATGATAAACGGACGTATTTAGTCATGTAAGCTAAAGCGTACAAATTATTTAGTTTTCTTTAGTTGTGTGGGCTGTTTAAATTGGCGCACAAGCTTATGTATCAGCCGCCCTGAGTGATTTATAGCTTCGCAGACTAAAAGTAGTTGTTTTAAAACGACATCAGATTCGCTGTGATTCAAAACCGTAACAGATTTTTTGTTGTCACACAGAGTGATATCAGTTCGTTATGAATTAGAGCCAGATCGAATAGATAGCTACTGTAGTTCTAAAGTCACGTAACGCTACTTTAGAATATCCGTCAAAAGGGTGTCAAAATAACTCGTAGTCGATCCGAACGGCCACTATTTTTGGTTATATCTCAGAAGGATAAAAATGTAAAACAGATGGGGCTAAATCATTTTTTCCTGATCAATCAAATTGCCCCTAGAAGTGCGTAAAAAAGAACCTACTGTTTCCGCAGCAGACTCAAAGAATATAGTCGTTGAAAAGGTAGTTTATCATTTGGTTATATGGCTAGCAATACAAAAATACCCCCGAACTGCTGGGTTCGAAGGTAAGAAAGGAATTTCTAAGACAAGGTTAACATCATCCAGATACGCTTGCAACATAAAATAGAAAATACTCTGACAATTCAAACGGTATTTGGTGGTATTTAATAAAACTTTTGTCAGTATTGATATACTTGTGTACAATTAGTTGGCATCATTATTCCTGTTCATAGTAAGGAGCTGCTATATGGGGAAAAAACTTTCAATAAAACAGTACATCTATATAGGATCAATGCTTTTTGGTCTTTTCTTTGGTGCGGGGAACTTGATTTTCCCTGTAAACATGGGGCAATTAGCAGGAAGTAATATAGTTTTAGCTAATCTAGGATTCTTGGTTACAGGCATTGGATTGCCATTTTTAGGTATAATAGCGATTGGTGTTTCTCAAAGTAAAGGTGTTTACGATTTAGCGTCAAAGATTGGCAGAAAATATGCCTTTATTTTTACTTTCCTAATTTACTTGGTAATAGGCCCATTTTTTGCCCTGCCACGCTTGGCGACAACTTCTTTTGAGATTGGGATCGCGCCTTTTGTTTCAGGGAAGCATCTAGTTTTTGCTTTAGCAATGTTCAGTGTGTTGTTTTTTGCAACGACATGGTTATTTTCGCGCAAACCTACAAAAATTTTAGATTATGTGGGGAAATTTTTAAATCCAATTTTCTTAATTTTATTAGGAGGGCTACTTTTTTTAGGATTTACGCAACCACTAGGGTCAATTCGAGCAGCACCAGTTCAACCGGTTTATCAAAACGCAACTTTTTTAAAAGGATTTACGGAAGGTTATAATACTTTAGACGCTTTGGCATCTTTAGCTTTCGGGATCATTATTGTTACTACGATTCGTTCTATGGGAGTAACAAAACCTAATCAAATCGCTAGAGATACGATTAAGTCCGGGGCTATTAGTATTGTTTTGATGGGTATTATTTACACCTTGTTGTCCTATTTGGGAGCAATGAGTTTAGGCAAATTCGCCATTAGTGAAAACGGGGGAGTTGCATTGGCACAAATTGCGAATTATTATCTCGGGACTGCAGGAAGCATATTACTCGCAGTGATTGTTATTTTAGCCTGTCTAAAAACCTCTATTGGCTTAGTAACAGCCTTTTCTGAAGCTTTTGTTGAGCTATTCCCTAAGCGTAGCTACCGTTTCTTTATCATTCTTTCTAGTGTGCTACCGTGTCTTTTTGCGAACATTGGTTTGACCAAAATAATTGAAATATCTTTGCCAGTACTGATGTTCATTTATCCTTTGGCCATGACATTGATTTTATTGGCAATTATGAGTCCATTATTTAAACACAGAAAGCTTGTTTATCAAACAACCACGTCATTTACAGTTATTGCAGCTCTTTTTGATGCTTTAGCAGCAAGCCCATCATCACTTTTAACTATTCCTGCGATAGAGTCATGGCTAAGTTTTGTTGGTCAATACCTCCCATTTTTTAATATAGGTATGGGCTGGGTATTGCCAGCTTTAATCGGATTCTTGATAGGATTAATATATTCACGATTTAAGGAAAGAAGCCTAGTTAGCTAAAATTATTATCAAGTCCATCATTTGGATTGGCTTTTTTGGTATACTAGTTTATGCTTGTAAAATGGATGACTAGGGTAGAATAACATGCGAGGAAAGCTTTCAAAAGACCAGCGAGTTTATCAATATGAGTCGCCTTTTTTAATGCAAGGAGAAAACGGTTTGACTTTAAGTAAATTGAGGTCAATTTTTATAAGAAGTTTTTTGAATAACCCACAAGCAAAGTATGTTTCAGAAAATTACGCACTTGAAAAAGAACAGCGTCAAATCCGTGTTTGGCGAAAAGATGGAAAGGTTCTTTCGGAAGATGAGATACTTAAATTAGACATTGTTGTTCCTCAAATCTTTGAGATGTACTAAACGATCAAATGATCTACTACTAGACAGGATTATTAATAGAGTATGAGGAGTTAACGCGATGAATTCATTAATAAATAAATTTAGGCAGAAATATAAGGACAGTTACTTATTAAGAACTGTTTTACTCGTAACTTTAGTTGCAATATTTGTGTCGGGATATGATGCATTATTCAAAAATTTTAGCTTTAGCACTTTACGAGTATATGTTGTATTTGTCGCTATATTCATTTTCTTCTGTGTAATGACAATACGGTATAGAATCCGGTTGTTTTACCAATGGATTGCGGGATTTGCTCTTATTTTGATGTATTTTATAGGATCAGGTTATCTTAATAAAAGTACCGTCGACTGGACAAGTTATGTGATTTATATTTTAACAAGTTTAGCACTTTCCTTTTTGCTGATGTTGATACCCTTGGCAATAAAACAAGACAACAAATAATGATAGGTATGATAAATAAAAAATATCTTGGCGTTGGTGGTCTGTGAAAAGGTCTGTGAGTGTAAGTGAAACTATGTATAGCGCCCCACGCTAGATGAGAAATTTTTGACTAAGAAAAAGTAATAATTGAATCAATTTGACCCAGAATTGACCCAGATTGATTTTAAAATCTGTGAACGATAGTAAAAGCGTAATCAGCTAAATTTGTTGATTTAACAGCAAATTGTTACTCGTACAAATTTCAATAAAAGGACTTTGCTTGCTGACCAAGCTAAAGATTCATTAGCTAAATAATGAAAAGTGAGGGTCTGACAAAAGTCTTGTCAGATCCTCTTTTATTTGTTTAAAACTGATGGTCAAGTTCAAGTAAAATATCCAGAGATAGTTTGTATGAGATGATTGTTTTTGATTGTTAGTACACTGGTGAACTATAAAATGTTTTATATTAAGCCAATATAGTTAGGTCGTCGCACTCCAATAGAGGCGTGCGACTATTTTTTTGCACAATAATTTCAGGCCCATCTGAAATTATCGACCTTAAAAAGGTTCTTTTCTCCGTATACTTAAGGTATCAACTAAATGATATGGAGGAAACAATATGAAATGGTATAAACTTTCGACAGAAGCGACTCTCCAAAAGATTCAGTCACAAACAGCAGGCTTAACGAAACAAGAACGAGAATCAAGACGAATGATAAATGGACCAAATAAAATTGAAGAAAAAAAGCAGTTGAAGACTTGGCAGAAGGTCGCGAAACATTTTACTGATTTATTAATGGTCGTGTTGATCATCGCGGCCTTGTTAAAATTCTTGACTGGCGAATTTATCGAAGGCGGCATTATTTTCTTAGTAGTCATCGTAAACGGACTGGTCGGATATTGGCAAGAGCGGAAAGCAGAGGAATCTTTGGATGGCTTGAAACAAATGATGGGCCAAGAAGCAACTGTACTGAGTACGGGCCAACCAATTCAATTACCTGCTGAAGAATTGGTTAAAGGTGACATTGTCTTGTTAAAAGCTGGTGATGTTGTCCCGGCTGATTTACGATTGATTGAAGTTCATGATTTGACGGTGGAGGAAGCGATCTTAACAGGTGAATCAGAAGCTGTTGAAAAAGTAATTACGGTAATTGATAAGGACTCATCAGCGGGAGATCAATTGAATATGGCGTTTTCGGGAACTTTGGTACAAACAGGAACGGCGAAAGGAGTAGTGGTTGAAACAGGAAATGATACCGAAATTGGTAAAATTAATCATGCTTTGCAGTCGATTCAAGCCCAGACAACACCGTTAGTTAAAAAAATGCATCAGTTAAACAAACAAATTTTTAGAGGGATTTTGGCGTTGATTATCTTCCTATTATTCTTTACGAGTTTTAGATACGGGATGGATTGGAACTTGATGTTTGCTGCGAGTATCGCGTTAATTGTGGCAATGATTCCAGAAGGGCTACCGGCTGTTTTAACGATGATTCTTTCAATGGGTGTCAAAGAGATGGCAAGGGAAAATGCGATCATCAAGGGAATGCCAGCAGTTGAGACCTTAGGATCGATGACCGTTATCTGTTCAGACAAAACAGGAACGTTGACGAAAAATGAGATGACGGTAACGGAAGTCGTAACGGAAGAAATGGAAATCGTTAAAGAAATCATGAATAATTGCCAAGATCTAAAGACACAAGATGAGCAAAGGGTTGAAGCAATTCAAGGAAATCCGACTGAACTAGCCTTATTGAAATATGTTGCTGAAGAAAATCAAAAGTTAAAACCAATTAAAGGAAAAATTCCTTTTAGTTCTGCGTATAAATATATGGCAACACTACATCCTAATAAGCAAGACCAAATTATTTTTGTTAAAGGAGCACCCGAAGTTCTGTTAGAAAAAGCTCAATTAACGGGAGCTGAAAAAGCTGAATGGGAAAAGCAAGGTCTTGCATTAGCTAGCAGGGGACAGCGAGTATTAGGTTTTGCTTATAAAATTGTCGAATCATCAGCAGAATTGACTCATGATGAGCTAACAGGACTGACTTTCGTTGGCTTAGCAGGTATTATTGATCCACCAAAAGAGAGTGCGATTCGAGCAGTTGAAAAAGCGCAGCAAGCGGGTATTTCTGTTAAGATGATCACAGGCGACCATAAGGCAACTGCACAAGCAATCAGCGAACAAATTGGTTTGAAGCACACGTCAAAAATTTTAGAGGGTGCTGATATTGACCAAATGACCGATAATGACTTGGCTGAAGTGGTGGGACAAGTAGATGTCTTTGCCCGCACGACACCAGAGCACAAGCTGAGAATTGTGACGGCACTTCAGAAAAAAGATGAAGTCGTGGGAATGACTGGTGACGGAGTGAATGATGCCCCCGCCTTAAAACAAGCTGATATTGGGATCGCGATGGGGATCAAAGGCAGTGAAGTCAGTAAACAGGCCGCTGACATGGTTTTAGCGGACGATAACTTTTATACGATTGTCAAGGCAGTCAAGGAAGGCCGTCGAATTTTTGATAACCTACAAAAGACGATCAATTTCTTTTTACCCACAGCATTAGCTCAAGGTTTGATCGTAATTGTGGCCTTGCTGATGAATCAACCGCTGCCGCTGACACCGATCCAAATCTTGTGGGTCAACATGGTAACGACAATCACGCTATCTTACGCATTAGGTTTTGAGAAGGCGAGCCGTGATACGATGGCTCGCCCACCGAGAGATACAAAGACAGGGATTTTATCGGGCTACAGTTTTTTTAGAATCCTGTATGTTTCCTTGCTGATTATGATTCCGGCTTACTTCTTGTCAATGCGCTTTGAAGGAGTAGCATTGCAACAGACAATTCTTTTACAAAGTATTGTTTTAGGTCAAGCTGTTTACATGATCAATTGCCGTGAGCAGTTTGATCCAGCGATTAATCGCCGTTTCTTTGAAAATAAATTTCTGTTTATTTCACTAGGTATTCTCTTTGTCCTTCAACTAGGAGTTGTCTTTTTACCACTAGGACAGCAATTGATTGGAACGACAGCACTTAGTCTGATGCAGCAATTGGTAATCTTAGGGAACGCGTTGCTACTGTTCTTCGTTGTTGAAATCGAGAAAAGGATCAGTAAAGGGATTTTTCGCAGAAAGGAAAAAACGATCAGTCAATACCAAAATGACTAATCGTTTCGACTAAAGATAAGAATTAGAAGTGAGTTCAGTCAGTTGACTGAGCTCATTTTTAGTTGGGATAGTGGATAAGTAGATCACGGGTGTCGTTGCAGAATTCAATGGGATATTAGAAAGAATCAAATCTCCTGGTTGAATAGCTACTTCTTGCAGTTGAGAAACCTCAAGGGAGACTAAGTTGACTCGCTTGCCTAAAAGGTCTGCTAATTCCTGTTGTAGAAAAGCTTTCCAGGCAGGTTCACTTTGAAAAACAAAGAAGACCGTTTTTGAATGAGGTCGAATCGTAAAAATGGCTTGTTGACTGAGCAGCGAAAAGAGATTAATGAAATAGGTCGTATCTCCGATCGCAGAAAATTGAGGCAGACTGTTAAAGAGTTCTGTACTTTTTTCCGTCAAAACGGCATATTCTTCATTTCTTTGTAGAAGTAATTCTTGATATTCGAGTTGGAATTGCTTTGAAAGTGCCGGCGATTCGGCATATTTTAACGCGAGTAACAATAAATTGGCTGGGAGTGTCGTTTGAGGTAATGCTGGTAAATGTAGCTCATTAGCGATTGCTTGAACTGTTTGTTGTGTTTTCTTCTGCAACAGTGGATACTCTTTAGCTAGCACCTCTGAAACTTTTTTTCCTAAGCGATTATTGTAATTCCAGCTTTCTAAAAAACAGAAAAAGGCAAAAAAGATTTCTTCATTTTGTAGATAAATGCCTTCTTTTTTATATAAGTCTTTTAAAGCGGTTTGATAAAGCAGAAAAAGTGGGTCTTTTTCTGAAAATGTAAAATGATTGATCCGACAACCAGCTTTAATTCGGATACTATTGATAAAAAACCAACAGATACCGAAGATTTGCTCTGTTTCTACTGCTGAATCGCCAGAAATATCCTTCATTAAAAAGGTTAAATAGTGTTCCTCGTGAATGGTATAGTCTTCAAAAAAGTAATTGTTGTGGGTAAAGGGCAACAGTAACCGGTGATAAAAAATCCGGATAGCACTTTCTTCACCAGTAAGTTGTGCTTGGCGTGCCGATAAACGGATGGTTATATTGTAAGGAGCTAACTGCTCATTCATTTTCTTTCGATAGCGCTTAAGTGTTTCGTAGGAGATCCCCGTTTCAGCAAGGAAAGCAGGGATATTTAATTCTTTGGAAAAGAATAATTGTTTGATGAATTGTATGCTCACTGAGTGGGGAAGAAAGGTTTCCCAAAGATCATTAGTGAATGAGTTTGCATAATTAAGTAACTGAATCCCGTTATTATCAGTTTCTAACTCCCAGTGTTCAGGGAGATATTCGCGGATAATCTGAAGATCGGAAAAGATGGTACGCTCAGTTGTTCTGATTTTCCCTGCGAGTTCCTTTGCTGTTAGCTGAGAGTGATTCAGCAACTGTTCTAAAATCTGGATTTGACGATAAATATCTTTTTCAGTAATAATTTTCTTCAGCATTGAGTACATCTAAGCGCCCCCCTTTTAAAAATAAGCATACGAAGAAACAATCGGAGGGTCAAGTGTCACATGTCCAATTATTTATAGCAGAGAAAAATATAAAGTACTAAGAATTCTTTTTCTTGGGAAAATAGTCTATACTTTAATAGGTAAGCAAAAGTGTTATTAGAGAGGATGAATCGGATGTTACAACGAAAAATCGGTAATAGTTATTGGAAAACTTCAGCGATTGCTTTAGGAATCATGCGAATGGCAGCGCTAACGCCTACTAAAGCAGCAGAAGTTTTAGAGACAGCTTTGGAAAATGAGATCAATTTTATTGATTCAGCAGATATGTATGGCGATGGAAAATCCGAACTAGTTTTTGGTGCAGCCATGAAAGAAGCAAAAATTTCGCGCGATAAATTTTTCATTCAATCAAAAGGCGGCATCGTGACTGGCGATGAGAAGCGTTATGATTTCTCAAAACAACATTTATTGGACTCGGTAGATGGAATCTTAGAGCGGATGGAAATCGATTATTTGGATAGCTATCTGCTTCATCGTCCAGATCCTTTGATGGAGCCCGAAGAAATTGCCGAAGCGTTTGATAGTTTACAAGCTAGCGGCAAGGTACGTCATTTTGGAGTATCAAATTTCAATCCAGAACAATTTCAATTACTCCAATCACACGTGGATCAAAAATTATTGATCAATCAATTGCAGTTTTCAATTATGCATACAGGCATGATCGATTATGGGATGCATACGAATATGACTGATACTCGTTCGTTCGATCATGATGGTGGGGTGCTAGAATTTTCGCGTCGTCAAGGCGTGACGATCCAAGCTTGGTCACCATTCCAATATGGTTTCTTTGAAGGAGTTTTTATCGATAACGAGAAGTTCCCAGAATTGAACGAACTATTAGAAAAACTAGCGAAAAAATACGCTACGAATAAGAATGCCATCGCAACAGCCTGGATCTTGCGCCATCCAGCTAACATGCAAGTGATCTTAGGAACGATGAATCCAACCCGCATCAAAGAAAGTGCAGCTGGCGGAGACATTACATTAACCAAACAAGAATGGTATGATGTGTACTTTGCGGCTGGAAATGATTTACCATAATAAA